>VFQP010000369.1_pt1 | contig 97043 bp, 162 predicted proteins | sample 3512351 | NCBI WGS metagenome assembly VFQP01 (sample SAMN10412372, study PRJNA504923) | tailings metagenome | isolation source: Relicate 1 Philex TSF1 revegetated site | place: Philippines: Tuba, Benguet | collected 2017-08-29
TGTGTGTGTGTGTGTGTGTGTGTGTGTGTGTGTGTGTGTGTGTGTGTGTATGTGTGTGTGTGTATTTGGGTATGCCTCTATATACATAGAGAGAGATGTGAATGCACGATATCCCCGCCCACAGAGCAACCCACATGCCTGGTCCCATGGGTATGGGGTTGTATAGTTGTGTGGCAGCATGGGGGCACAGAGGTTGGACCAGGTGGCCTCGATGCATCGCTCGTGAAACAGGGGATGCAGCACGCCAGGCCCACACTTGGCATACACGTGCTCTGCTGTGCACTCTTCCATCCACCGCTGCATCCACATCCACGTGAATGCATGCCCCGCAGGAAAGCGAAAGATATGGTTGTTGACCACCTACGGGGTGCATATGAGGGCAGGGTCACTTGCTGTTATGGTGTGCACACTATGATTACACCACATACCTCTTCATCTTGCTTGGCGACAAATGCAGGGAGGTTGGTCATTGCTGTACTGGTCATGATAATGTCGCTGTCCAGGTACAAGCCCCCATACTTGTACACTGCTGCGACACGCATGGCGTTGGACAAGTCCTGAGCGTGAGTATAACAAGTGATACATGAGAGGTAGTTGACATCATGCCAACCTTACTGTTTGCCACCCTTCTACCTGATAGGGTGATGAGTGCTGCATCCAGGCACCACTTGTGTACCACGATTCGAGGGGCGTCTTCTCAACAAGTTTGGCTGGCTCGAGGCCAACATACTCAATGGGCAAGTTCTGCTCCTGAAACAGGGATGCGTCCTTGTCAGCCCAGGCCTGCGCATCTGTTGTGAGCACCTTGACCTGAGGATGGGGTGGTGGTGGTGTGTGCGAGCATTGCATCCATCCACAACAAGTCCACAACATACCTGATATCCGACTTGGGCAGCGGCGTGTGCAGCAGCTTCAAATCCACAGCTTAGAAGCGCGCCCTTGAAGTCGTTGGTGGGCGTCACGTTGGCCAACAGAAAGAGGATGTGATGGTTGTCATTACGCTGCTTCGCTGTGGAGGCCCCCAATAATGCATGCTGTACAATGAGTGTTATGTAGAGGATGTATGGTAGACTGGATCCCATCAGGTGGGCTTGTCTGCGTTCGCTCTGCGTTTGCTCATCGCGATCGATCGATGTGGTTGTGCCCAAAAAGTGGTTCTTGTGGTTCTTCAAGGGTGTATTCGCGCGATATTGTATGTGATGTTTTATGTGTACTTTGTTATGAAGCTTTTTTACGCACAGTAGAACATTTTGTATTTTGTGCAGGAGAACAACTTGAATTGTCACCAACAACAGATGGTCTTACACCATGGTGCATGTCATTGCCGAGCCGTGAGGTAGGTGTGATCTATAGTTTTGTAGAACAACACAGATTTTTAGTAGCTTGTGCTTGCCAACCACCATCCCAATCATGCCCATGCGCCACAGGTTTCAGGTAGGCAACAAGTCTTCCCAATTCTTAGTACAATGCTGTGCACATAAACACCCCATAAACACAGTTTGAGGCACCAGCAGATGTAGAGGCATGGGACTGCTCGTGTAGCATATGCAGGATCAAGCGCAACACCCACATCATCGTCCCACAAGCCAACTTCACTACCCTATGTGGAGACGGGGACCTTAGTGAATATAGGTTCAACACAGGGGTGGCTGTCCATTTGTTTTGTCGCATCTGTGGGGTGTGCCCGTTTTACCGTCCAAGAAGCAACCCTGATGGGTATGCTGTGACGCTGTATTGTGTGCAGCCCGGTACTCTGCGCACAGTCACCATCCGACAGTTTGATGGGGACCACTGGGAAGAGTATGCAGCGAGTTCAGGGCTGCCGGCGCTGTGTGAATGACATGTTGCTGTGCACTCATCGTGTGATGTTGTGCACGCACCTGAATATCATGCACAATAATTATTTGTTGTAATATTTCTCTCTCAAACGCAATGGTGGAGCAGTTGCATCAACAGTATGTGGATTTCCTGCGCCCTGATGAGACAGCTGCAGAGTTGTTTGCGAGGTGCAACCATCAACCATCGAGATCTGGTGTGGCGACCATAGATGTGCACGGTGGCTTACATCCACGGCAGATTTTAGAAGTAGTAGGACCTGGTAAATCTGGAAAAACGGAAATATTGACGCAGGTTGGGTGTGGGAACAACGTGTTGCCCCATGGTGTTGCCTAGCCGTCCCGCACGTGCACAACATCACAGGCTGCTGCATGTGCCATCTTGCCTCAACACCTTGATGGTCTGGAAGTGGGGGCACTGCTGATAGACTTGGATGCACGTTTTGATTTCTTGCGCCTCGTGCAAATCCTGCGTGCCCGTCTACACCACTCGAGGTATAATTTTTTTGGGGGGGGTATTTTCAAGAATGGTTGTTCTGTGCTTACCGCATCAATATCACCCAGGGTGGACAGGGCTCACTCGGAAGACATAATACAGCAGGCCCTTGCACGGTTTCACCTGGTGCGCTGTCACAACACCTATGAACTGCTGCTCACCCTGAAAACACTCCCCACATGGATGACTGCAACCACGCCACCGGTGTGTTGTGTGTATCAAGGGGCAAATAGTACATGTCGGCATATGCTTTCCACGACATATTCATGTTGGTTGCACTTGGTGTCGTACCATGACCACCCCCCATTCAATACCTGCCTAACACACGGTCTTCATTCCAGGTCAACCTTGTACTGTTGGACAACGTAGACGCCTATTACTGGATGGATCGTGTTGTGCAACCAAGTGCCTACCCCGCACTCAACCCACATGCAGCTGCCACATGTGTGGCTGCACTGCTTGCATCCATTGTTGTCAGGCATGCGCTGTTGTGTATTATTACTCGCAATGATCCTGGGTTGTGCAACACATGGCACATGCAGCGTACCATCCCTGCAGCATGGCAGGCATGCGTGTGGGGGGAAGGGGGGATTTTGGTGTGGTGAATGTGTATGTAGTGTGCATGCAATGTGTGTACACAATATGCAATGTTTGTCATCTCTGCGCATGGTGTAATTGGGTGCATAATTCACGTGTGCTCTCACGTCTCACAGGATGTTGTGGCCAAGCGCATGTTGTTGCAAGCCCAGCATCCCGATGACACACGCTGGTGCAAATGGGAACATGTATGTTGGTTGTGATGAGCACGTGTGATAAACACGTGTGATGTTTTCAAGGGTTTTTACGGTAAAATAGAAAGGGTATGTACATGCACTCCTCACACAGGAAATGCAACCAATGAAATTTGAGATCCAGGAGCATTGTATAGCAATGTGTCAACACTGATTGCTGTATGATAACAAGCAATACATGGTAAACACCCACGTTACTCTCTACAAATGTAATATACATGGTTGCCCAACCAATCACCCATTGCAATCACCCAGTACTAGAGCAATCCAAAAAACAGTCGCCGCCGTCGCTTGTCTTGCCGATGATTGCATGGTACCTGCTCCTCTGTACGATGTTGCACCTCCCCAGCATGTGGCGTATGACTGGCATCATGTTTGCGCTTATGCCGACTTGGTGCTGGCTCTGGTGCTGGCTCTGGTGGTTCTGGTTCAAGCATGCCAACACCGATGAGCCAGTCGTGCAACGCATCTTCAGACAACACCATGGCGAGTTTGTTGAGGAGGAGCGCCTGATTGTGGGTTGCCTGTCGAGCAGCGTGTTCAGCGGCGGCCTGTTGGGCATGCAGCTGCTCTTGGGCCAGCATTATGCGCTCCTCCAGGGTGCGTATCTGCTGGCGGGCAAGATCCAGCTCTGCCTGTTTTGCCTGTGGGGCATGGGGTTGGGTTGGATGAGTGTTGTGGTGGTGGATGGTTGTGTTGGGTGTGGGGGGATAGGTTGGGGTGCGTTTGCTGACAGATATTTCATGGAATCAGACCTTGTTTACATATCCCTGCTGCGGTGAATACTCATCAACAGGCTGCTGTGATTTCCTGCGAGATCGTGTGTAATCGTGATTGTTGATGGTGGGTTGTTGTCCAACACCATCGTTGCTTAAAGGCAAGGGTGCAGCTGATGCTGCATGCAACAGTGCACGTTTAGTGCGACTAGTCATTCGTTCTTTCGTTTTTGTGACAAGTAAGAAGGTGGGTTTACTAGTACTTACAACAGTGTATGTAAATAAGTATCCCTCATTTTCCAACTACACACCAATTGTAGTGTCAACACCATACCCACTATCACACGTCATGATAGACGACAAGAAAGCTGCTGCACACGATGCACAGCACGATCTATCGGAGCATGTCCAAAAGTTTGCCAAGCGCTCCTCCATGAAAAAGAAAGGATCGGCGTTGCCATTGGCATTTGAGGTGTGACTATGTTGAACGAAAGCGCTTTCTGCGCATGTTAAAGTCCCGACACATGCAATCGTTGATATCAGACCGCTTGTATTATTGGCTTTTCCGTGGCCTCAGCGCGCAAACATGGAGTGTATTGTACATGCATTACTATGCACAGGGTTTCGGCTCGCTTCAGCAACTTGCCCAAACAACCAGTCATCCACCTTCCCCACATGCACCTCACCCACACGTACACACCCACAACCACCCACGCGTACACACCCACACACACACCCTACATAGGACGTGCGCTTCACCTACAGTCGCCGGCGTGCCTACATATTCCCTGAAAAGGTGCCTGCATTGCATGGCATATCCGGGTTTGCTCTTCCTGGTGAGATGCTGCTCATCACAGGACCTTCGGGCTCTGGCATGTCCACCTTGCTGGATGTACTTGCGCAGCGCCATGCACATGGCAAAGCCAGTGGCAGGGTACTGATTGGTGGACATACCCCCACCAAACAGTTTGCACGCCGCTTTATTGCCTACATGGAACAGTATGGTAGGTGTTTCCACCATGCGTACTGACCCACAACCTTGTTGTTCATTTGTTGTGTTTTTCACCATCCGTCCCCACCCATTACCACCCACAGACAGCCTGTTTCCTGAAATGAGTGTGGTTGATATGCTCCTCTACCAAGCCTCCCTCATCATGCCCCGCGCCACATCCTATGCCCAGCGTGCAAAGCGTGTCGAACACCTCCTCGCTATGCTCTCCTTGCAGGATCTTCGGGATCGCCACTGTGGGTTGTTGAGTCAGGGGCAACGTCGGCGTGTGTCTCTTGGGTTGGCACTGCTCCAACGGCCCAAGGTGTTGTTGTTGGACGAGCCATTCACTGACAATGACGCGTATATACAGGACGAGCTGCTGCAGGTGTGATATGGGTTGAGATGGGGGTGAGGATGTGTGTGCTTGTATGTCTGGCAAATTGTTTGTTGAGATGTATATCAAGTACATGTTTCCCACTTACATACCATGTATGTACCAATCACATACCAACATATACCAAGTATGTGCCATCCACACCCTCACACCCTCGAAAACACCCTCGAACACACCCTCGAACACACCCTCGAACACACCCACACACATCCACTAGACGCTGCGTGAGTTGTGCACATTGGAGCGCCTGACTGTGGTGGCAGCCATCAATAGACCCACCAGCACAGCCTTTGCTACCATGGACCGAGTGGTGATGCTGGTAGAGGGGCACAGTGTGTATTGTGGGGCAGCAGGGCAGCCGGCGTTGACGTTTTTACAGAGCATGGTGCAACGTGCACGTGATCCTGGTACGTGTGTGGGTTGGTGTATTTACTGTGTGTGTGTGTATTCGGATGCATGCATGTGTATGTGTATTGCATGCCAATGTGTATACACGCAACACAAATCCACAAAACCCATCACGCACACACAACACACACAACACAACATCACACAACACATACACACAACACAGAGGACAGCAATGCGGAGCACGCAGCCAAACTCCTGCACTGGGCCCTCCTACAGGGCACCCACATAGACCTCGCACACACCACCACCACCAGTGTAGCCACACAGAGCGGGGCCACCCATGCCCTCCTGCAGCAGGCGTCGTGTAAGGTGACTGCCATTGTGGGGGAGGGGAGTGAGCATGTGGAGGAAGATACAGAGGAAGAGGAAGAAGAGGTGGTGGGGAGTGGGAGTGGGTCGTCCCCACATGCCACAGCACAGCATGACGATGATGCACAGCATGCACAGCATGCAGTGCAGGGGACCCCTGTTGTTCATGATGGTGTAGATGTGGAAATGGGTGCGGTCAATGGGGCGGTCAACGGTGTTAGTAACAAGTCAACAGGTGGGGGAACAATGGAGGTGGCCAAGTCAGATATGGCAAGGGTGTGGCGATCGGAAAACAGGGTATGTGGGTTGTGCGTGCTTGTGGTTGGTGTAGTAATGATGTTGTTGTTGTTGTTATGTGGACCAGATACACACAACAGTACCTACACGCATAATCTACACACACACACATGTATGATTCACTATTACCATACACACACACATACCACACACAAACATACCACACACAAACACATTGCAAACATACCACAAACACACACACGCAGGGCACCAAGCGCACGGTCACACCATGGTGGCATGCCTTGGGTGTTTTGTGGTGGTACAGGGGGTTGAGGCATTTCACAAGTCCTCGGTGGTTGCTGCCACGCTTTCTGGACAAGTTGGTGTTTTCTGTCATCCTTGCCATTATATTCAATGTATGTTGTACTTGCTGTTATATTCAATGTATGTGTGTTGTTGGGGTTGATATAATATAGAGACCCATGATGGAACCACATACACACACATGATACCCACACACCTTTACAAACATACACATCACCCCCATACACATCACACACACAACTACACCTACACACAACTACACCTACACACAGCTACACCTACACACAATTACACCCACACACAACTACACCTGCACGCACAAGAGACCTACACATACATAACCCACCACACAACAGGGTGCAGGAGATGACATTCAAGCAACCATGCTCATCACAGTGCCAATATACAACGTGTTGCTCATTACAATACCAATGTTTTCAGCTGTGGGTATGCTGCCTACCATATTCAATGGTGTGTGAGGCTATGTGGGTGTGTATATGTGTATGATTATGTATACCGCTTGTTATACAATGAAATGGTGTATATGGCACCAGGCTGTGAGGGTGTATGCATACCACACACCCACACCACACCACCACACACACCACAGAACGCAGCATGTTTTACCGGGAGCGCCATGATGGCCTCTACCGCACAAGCACCTACCTCCTGTACTGTCTCAGTGAGGAAGCCATCTACGTGGTTTTCTACTCCCTCATAATCTCCCTCATTTCCTTCTACGTGGTCAAACTTCAAGGTTCCTTCATGCTGTTTTGGTTGACCTACATGTTGGTCAATTTCACGGCGGTGTCGCTGGCCTACATGATTGCTGCGTTGAGCAAATATCAGGGGACAGCTACGGTGTGGATACCCAGTGCGGCGTGGTTGTTTTTGTTTTTTGCTGGTGGGTTGATAGCCATTATTGTCATCCCGGACTGGTTGCGGTATGTGGGGGTGGGTGGGTGATGTACATGCATACATATGCACCACACATAACACATGTTGAAGTACATACCGTCCACAAGTGTACATTGAATACACGCCCCCCTCGTTTTTCACCTCCCCTCGTTTTTCACCTCCCCTCGTTTTTCACCTCCCCTCGTTTTCCACCTCCCCTCGTTTTTCACCCATCAGGTGGCTCCCCTACCTGGACCCCCTCCGATATGCTTTTGTTGCGATGCAGGACAATCACTGGCAACAGATACAGCAACCCATTGTATCTGGTTCTATACCTGAAGCAATAGGTAGGTGTCAGGGTGTGGGGGTGTGGGGGTGTGAGGGGGTGCGTTTGTGTGTGGGGAAGGGGGTGTGAGGGGACGGGGAGTGCATGTGTGTGTGGGGGGGAAAGTGGGTGTGTTTGTGTGTGGGAAAGTGGGTGGGTTGGGAGGGGATATGTGCATTGGTGCATATGCCACCTAAATACACCACAACACACACGCACATGAAACACCCACCCACAAAACACCCACCCACCTCATCACACACAGGTCAAGTTGTAGACAACCTCATCACGCAGCTACTGGAGAAGATTCCCTTCCTAGCACCCAGCAGTCCCACGCCTGCACCACCAAGTGGTATTGGTGGGCTGGTGAGCAACTTGGTGGGGAGTGTCACAGGTGGTGCGAGCAATATTATAAAGGTGTGTGGTGTGGAGTGGTTGGGTGGGTGTTGTTTCATTTCTACTGTTTTATACACATAACACACAGCACGCACTTGTACATAATACACACCAAGAAAATCGGTCTACGCATCACACATGCACAAAAAAACACCTACATATAGGATCTTGCTGGGGGCATATCTGAGGACGTGGTGCAGAACGTGAGCAAACTGGGTGTCGACGTGCTCATGAACAAGGTAGGTGTGGGTTTGTGTGTGTGTGTGTTCAGAGAGAGAGTTTGTGCATGTGTGTGTGTTGTCTGAGCATGTGTATGGTGTGTGTGTCATGTGTCGATCACACACACCCTACCCACCAACATACCCTCCTACCCCCCCAACACCCCCAACACACAACACCCCCAACACGCAACACGTACACATACCCAACACCCTACCCACCCACACAACACAGATCAAAGACATTGTTGAGTCAGCAATCAACCTGCCAGGCAAAGCAGGGGAAACCCTCAACCAGTTTCTCACAGACACAGCCAGTGTCACCTATGCCCAAGTAGCCCAAGCATTGTTTGACTTTCAACAACCCTACAATGCATGGGTGAATTATGGGCTGCTGTGGGTGTTTTGTGCGGGGTTTACGGTGCTTGCGTATGTGGCGATGATATTGTTTGAACATCGTGGGCATCATGTATGAAACGGTGCTTTACTGCCTACCCCCACGGGATTTCCCCCCTGTCATTTTTGTCGTTTTCCCCGCGGCCATTTTTCCTGTCAGCGAGCAACGAGCAATGTACCTGTGCGAACCTTTATGTACAGAGCTTCTTTGTGATTGTTCTCTCGCAAATATGTAACACCAATTCCATGCACTGTTGCAGTACGCTGCACGATGGGCTCATGTATATACATGCACATGTACATACATACACAGTGTGTGTTATTTCATTTCATCCTTTGCATATTGCAACAGCCAAAACAACAGTGTTACAGGGTTTACGCAGCAACACAATTGTGAGGCATATTGTCCAAGGACAGAGACACATTGAGGCAAGAAAAGGTGTGAGGCAAAGACAGAGACACACAAAGAGGAAATTACACAAATGCATACGGTGCATATGTACAGAAACAGCATATGTACAGAAAGAATACATCACAGATACAACACACACACTCGGATATATGTACACAAGCACGCTCGCATTGAAAACCATACACACTGCACAAAATTGAGACACGACACTCTCTCTCATTCATGCAAACGTGTTTGCTTGTGAATATTGTTTTCTTTAGCATGCGTGCGTATGTGCAACACATGCAGCAACTCATGCACAACATTGCAACACCCGCCAACACCAACCACCCAAACACAAAGGCCAGCACAAAACAAGGGTGTGCTGTGTATAGCACTATGATTCAAAACCATCCGTTTAACACACTCTCTCTGTACACCACACTCTCTCTGTACACCACACTCTCTCTGTACAACCACCTTCAACATCACACTCCCTCTGTATACCACACTGGGGCACTCTGGGTCAGCTGTCAGGTGGTGTGTGTGGTGTCAGATGGTGTTCTGGGATCAGGTGTCAGCTGGTATTTTGTCAGGTGTCTGGTACTGGTGTGGTCATGGTATTACTAATGGTATTGCTAATGGTATTGCACAATGGCTCATGGAGTGGTGAGGAGAGTGTGTGTAGCTGGTGAACCTCACTGACCTCAACCTCACTGACAGAATCCCTGATAGTGATTGTGTGGTTGTGTGATTGGGAGATGTACAATACTCTTGTGTGATACTCTGTGTGCATGTGTGCATTTGTAATTGTGCATGCACAATAACCCACCACCATCATCATAGTCCCAACCATGCACTCAACACACTCAACACACCCATCACCACCACCCACACATCGTACATGTGTCGCACACCGCCGACCACACCCACGCCCTCCTCCCAGGCCGAGCCCCCCCCACTAGCCGACGTCCCCTCACTCCCTAATGAACTCATATCTCCCCCCTCTCCCACCCCACCCTCCACACCCACCTCACCCTCCACAGCCATCTTGCCAAGTGACAACACATGCGTCAATCCCCGTGATAGTGTTTCAGGCGTAAGGGGTTGCCGTGTGTTTGCCTGTGCCTGGTTGATGCTCTGCAGTGCCTCGTAATGCGCACGAGTGGTTTGTGATAAACACGCCAGCAACTGTCCCTCTCGAATGGCATGTTGGGATTGCTGATGTGCGAGCTGTTCCTGCAATCGTTGCACCTGTCGCTGCAGGTTGGTGTTGCTGTCATGCAGCTGTTGCTGGAGCGCATGTTCATGGGCAATTTTGCTGGCAACTGCAGCTGTGAGTGTGACTGGGTCATCATCGTCATCAGGGGATGTGTCGACTGTTATGTTGGGGGATGGTGATGAGGAGGGATGATGGGTGATATGAACAATGTTGGATGCAGGCAATACCACCCACTTCCACGTACCTTCTAGTTGCTCAAACAGCAAATCACGTTCTTGCAAGAGAAATGAATTGGCACTGTGTATGATGATGGGGGGATTGTACGATACCGTGTGTACACCGTAGTATTCAAATGCATCCTGGCAAACGCCAGGTCATGCACATGCACTTGCGCTGCCCTGCTATTACAATCACCATCACCACCACCTACGTTTTCAGGCGCTCAACTTCTTCTTGGAGTGTCCTCTTCTCTTGCAATAGCCCTTGTATGTGCTGCCTGAGCCACCCGGAATCTGCTTCCAGTGCTTTCTCTTCCTGTATGATTTTTGCATACGCCTCCTGTTCACACAAGAGCTGCTCCTGTGCTCTGGCGAGGTGCTCGTGCAATTCCTGTGTGGGACGGGATTCACTGTGATGAGACAACGTGACGCGCACACAGACGCTGCACAACATATCCTGCTGTAAAATAGATCATATATATAGCCATCAGTTGTATAATTACCCACCTCTATGGCTGTGCTTTTGGCATCCAACGCCTGCTTGCTCATGTCCAATATAGATTGCACCTCCTCCCAAGTCAACACCTTGCCATCCAAGCCAAGACGCATGAGAATACGTCGTGCAGCATACAATGGTACCCTCCTTGGCCTTGCAAAGCCAGGGGACTGGAAAATACTGTGTTGGTTGTTGGTATCGTTGGCATCGACACCAGTTGGCGTCAGTTCCACGTCTTCTGCGTGCGTTCGCATAGCAGCCATTCTATGCTACCACGCACACACGTAATGGCAATTTTGGCGTCGTGTTTTTACACAGGTGTAGAGTTTATTGGTGATTTATTATTATTTTTCAAATACATTTTCACACACATTGAACCATCCTGATCATTTGTGCACCCTGTTGCACAGCCCACATAGCCCAACTCCTCGGAAACAAAGAAAGATCGCTCAGTCAATTGCACATTTACATGGTTGTGCTCATATCCCTGGCTTCAGTGGCTTTGTTCACGGGGCCAGGAATAATCGGCATGAGTAAACTGCTGGAAGAGCTCCAGTGTCGGCTCAAGTGTCGGCACAAGCAATGTGCACACAACTTGCCACAGCTTTCTCCGCTGGAGAAACGGTATGGTAGTGCAATCAATATAGGGGTGCTGCAAACGAGAACATGCGCGAGTGTTTGTATTCCGCCACATTGGTTACTCATCATGGAACCACCCCCCACCACAGAACACTGAGCATGCTCATTGATGACTTTGAGATAACATTGCGTCGATACAAACGCATGCACAGCATGGAGCAGCGCAAGGCAGGCCTGCACGAGTTGCGAGAGGTGTACAAAGCGGCGCCCGATGCGCAAGACCCCGTGGTGGTGCTGCAGCTGCTACGGCAATATGTGTACAACAGGACAGAGCAGCTGTCTGCCGCATAATAAACAATGTATTTACTACCACCAGTGTGTATTGTGTGTGTACCTTGTGAGTGTCTATGGCAATGGTTGCAGGCGTGATGTCTGTGGGCCTTGCCGTTGTGTGGGTCATCTGTTATTCGTCAGTGATGTTGCCAATTGAGCAATGCTTTTTATCCATTACAAATCCTTTTTTCCGATGATGATAATCATGATGATAACTAGTGTGTCTATGACGTAAAACTGCAGCAACAAACAACAGCAGCGCCGCCTATATAATCAGCTTGTACCGTTGCTCTGTGGCAAGCGGTCACCCAGCATCTTTGGTCGTGGTGTTGCCCCATCGTCAAAGTAGCCATCCACTGTGTTGTGTGTGTGTGTGGGGGGGGTGATTACAGTGCATAAACACAGACAAAGCAATCCCGCACACAGCATACTTCGCAGGTTTTTGCTCACGGTGTCGCTCATGATGCTTGCCAGTGCCAAAAAGATGCTTGCCCCTGTTGATGTCTTCAACCCCAGGTTGACTGTTGGAGAATGAGGGGAGTTGTGTGTGTGTGCGTGTGTGTGTACTTGAGCATGCACACATAACATACGTCGCAAGCCCAATGCAGCCCCCGCTGCTGCACCACCAAGTGCAGTGTTTTTCCAGTCTGATTTGCCACGCAATGCTTCAGCAGTTGCCTGGGGTTGTTGGGGTTTCCTCAATGCACGTTGCCTGCAATCAACAAACCCCTCCAATCACACCCATACCGTAGCTGCTGCATACGAGGCACCAACAGCTGCAAATGTGAGACCCCACGAGTTCATAATCTGCCCTGTACGCTGGAGAGCAGGCCATGGACGATCCCTCAACACCACAGGCACGTCTGACCAACTGGCGTGCAGGCTGCCAATAATACTCCCAAAAGCATAACCACTAAGTGTGGATACACCTACAGTCTGCAACCATGGCTCTTTGGAGTCGTCAGGCAAGCCATACTTGTCAAGCTTGGGCATTGGGTTGGTGAGGGTTGGCGGGGAGAGGGTTGGAGAGGGGTCTTGTTGTTGTTGGTAATTGTATATACAAAATAATTGCAGCAAAAACACCCAAACACGGTCGACCACTGCAATCGAACAGATTTAACAACCCGTTCAATTTCGCACACAAACCATGCACGATAGCAAAAGCACGCGTAACTAGCAACTAATAACCACGTCTCAGCTCATACAACCAGTGCACACCACGTCCAATGAACAATAACTTGATCAATTCAACAACCATGCTCTCCTTTTTCACCCAAAACATCGACGAACTACGGCAAATGGTCGGTTCCCTGCAACACGAGTCGGTATTGACCTGTGCTAGTGTGCCCATGCCGTCGTTGTACCCACCGTTGGGTTGTCCCTCGTCGAGTCATCCAGCGTTGATCAAACCATCCCAACTCACCCCTCTTTCGTCTGCGGATAGCACCACCATGTCGTCATTTACAATGCTCCCACTGTTTGCCAACCACGGCGCGCCGTTGCTTGCTCCACCACCCCCACCGGCCTTGCCACCAGACACACAAGAACCCATCTTGCTTCCTAGTCGCCCCAAACCACGAGGTCCTGGGTTTCCCATGCAGCACCATCAGCAGCAGGAGTTGCATAACGTGCAAGAGGGGCGTAAGACCAAGCGCCAATGCTGGTATGGTTGGTTGTGGTGGTTTAAGTGGTGGTGGTGAATGCAAGCATCCAATGCACCCGCCCCAACACAGTGATTGCGGTTATGTCAAGGCTCTGGGCGAATTCTACCCACTGACCATGGAGGACGGTACTGCACACCTCTCCACACGGTGCATAGACTGCATTCGCACCCATGCGCAGGCATGGTTTGACGAGCAAGCACACACTGGCAACACCAAGGTGGGAGTAGGGGTGCGTAGACAACTACAGACAGGATAACACAACAATACACACCCACCATCCCACCAGGCATGTGTCTATTGCCGCCTGGACAAGCCCTTTCGTGACTTTAATTTGCTGGTCAATTTCGACATTTACTGCACGGCTATGCTGTCTGGTGGTGACTTTGCATGTGGATTGGAGCAGCTGTGTCGTGCCTGTAGCATCCTGGCACAATCAGGTCGTAGCCGCAAGCGTGCTGCTGACAAGAGCTTTATGGTGGTGGCAGAAAAGTGCTGCACACGATGCACTGATTTCAAACCTGCTGAAGTGTTTCCCCGAGACAAGTATGGTGGCTGGATTTTTTGGTATTGCTGATGAGTATGAGTGTCCGCAATGATGCGTGCATCCCCTGGGACAGGTACATGGCGGATGGGTTGTACATCTACTGCAAGCCATGCACGTCGGAGATGAAGAAAATACAGCGTGAAAAGCGCCAACATCGCATGGTTGCCCAGCCAGTGCCCAACACCAAGATCTGCCGTCGATGCAACGAGTCCAAGCGTCTCACAGAGTTTCGACGCAGTCCCTCCACCAACGATGGTCATGCTGGTACCTGCAAGACCTGCCAGACTGCAGAGGAGCGCGAGCGCCGTGCTGTGAGTGTGAGTGGTGCGCCTGCAAGCAGCGCTGGGGCCAGCAGCAGTGTGTTGGAGGGGCGAAGCATGCATGCGGTGAGCAGCGTCAACACCACTGGCGGTGTGGCTGGACTGGAGGCCGAGGCCGCCCTACTGCTTGGGCTGTCAGCATAGAGGAGGAATCCGCTGGGGGGAGGAATCCACTGCGAGCGTGGACCGAGGACGATTATAATGCATCTACACTTGGAAAACAACAAATCGCTAGAGATATATCCTTTATCCTTTTTCTTAACAACGGCACAATGCCTCTTCAATATGTAACACACTCATTGTGCAACAATGCCAATGCATCATCTCCTCATGCACACGCTCTCTCTCAAAACTCAAATAGTTTCTCAGATGGGTACCCCAGCGTGTTCAAGTGTCCTTCGACTGCCTTATTCATGGGTGGAGGACCACACCGCAACACCATGCAATCCTCATCAGGCCCAGGCATGTGTTGCTTGATAATGTCCGCCGTAACAAACCCAGTACTACCGGTCCAGCCTGCTGGTGGACTGTTGAGCACATAGTGGACTGTAAAGTTGGGATGCATCTTGGCCCATGCATCCAGTTCTTCACGGAGCAGGATGTCCTCCTTGGTCACATTGGCGTAAATGAGGGTGACTTGCGTGGTGTCGTATCGGTTTTTGAGAATGGCATTGGCCACCTGGTACATGGGGGTGATGCCAGAGCCACCCGCAATCATACCTGGGGGGGGGGGGGGGGGGGAAAGTGTGTTGATTTGTGATGTATAGTGTGTATACATGGCGCCATGGTACAGAAAAAAAGTATATCCCTCTACACCACAGCATACCCAATTTGGCAACACCGTTGGTGCCATAGCGAAAGCGTCCCCGGGGCCCCTTCATCAACACCGGCTGCCCAATTTCCAAGGAATCCAAGTACTTGCCCATGACTCCTTGTGGATACACTTTGACCACAAAGTCCACAAAGCCAAGCAACTCATCGTCCGAGACTGGTGTGTATGGTCGAAACACGTCTTTGCCCTTGGCGTCGGTAAAGCGAAACGTTATGTGCTGCCCAATAGGCAAGCCAAGGCACTGTTTTTTGTAATCTAAGGAGAATCGAAAGCGGCGTGTGTTGTGGTTGATCACTGTCTTTTCTCGGAGGATGGCTGGTTTAAAGTCTGTGGGGTCGAGAAACCCCTGACGTTGTGGCTTGGATATGACAAGGTATATTGCCATGAGTAGAGCCAAAGCCACGACACATGCCATCAATATAGTTTCCTTATCCATATTGAGTAGGAATTGCTGCGCGAGCTCTAGGAACGCCAGTTTTTGTGTGGGAGGGATGTGTTGCTTATGGAGGAGATGCGGACGATCGACGTGGTCGACTCGTTTGATTGGTCTGGATGGATTGTGATTATCAATATCTAGTTGTATGATGGTTGTTAAGAAAATAATGCGCGCAAATGAATGCTGAATCAGTCAACTCGCTACAACACACATCAACAACACGCACAATCGGCTGCTGCTATTGCTCCCCTACCCCCTCAGGACGAAACGCTTTGCATTGTATCACCCAAAGTGCTCCCCAGACCCATCAGCCGCTGCCCCAGCGTCTGTGCCCTGCATTGATACTCTTCCAGCGCCACCGACAACCACTCCCTTGGGTGCCTTGGGGGCATGCCTGTGCCACATGGGCCTGTGTGCTGCAGGGCAGCATGGTGAAGTGCAGTTGCCAGCTGCCACGCATTTATGACAGCTTTAGAACTGCCTGCTGCTGTGTGGGGACGCACGATACACGCTGCGTCTGTGTTGTTGTTGGGTGTTTTGTGGGTTGGTCATGTATGCATGTTGCCAGCTGCACGTGTGTGTGTGTGTGTTTTTTCATCCAGCATACCACCAACAAGACAGCAATTTGGTGCAGCACGTGCAGTAGCATCATCAGCATCATCCTCATCACAAGCAATGGTTGCTGTTGTTGTTGTTGTCACATGCTGTTGCCCATTGGCCCCCCTTGGTGTAGGTGCTGTTGCGACAAGTGCCCCAGCCTCTAGGTCTTGTATAGCCTGGGCAAATATCTGTGGTGTGTTGCATACCAGCTGAGCGAATATGGGTGGAAGACGCTGTTGTGCAAGGTGCTTGAGTCTGTGTTCAACATCACTCCGCAACATCCCACGAGCAACACTGAAGCGTTTCACTCGTCCATCATGCTCCACCAGCCACGTGTGTAGATCCTCAGCAGGTATGTTGATGTACCACACCCAGTTGAGGCGTCTTGCATGAGGGGGGGGTGGGGGTTGAGGGGGAATAATGTGTGCTGGGGTGGTCGATGGGGTGGTCGATGCAGCAGGAGGAGAGGACCTTTGTGGAGGTGGATATGCTTGGGTGGTGGTATTGGATATAGGGAGCTGCTGAAAAGGTGGGGTGGAAGATGCAGAGGGGCCATCAGGACAAGGTATGGGGTAGGCAACAAGATGGGAGCCATGCATCTGCTTGTGTGTGTGAGGTGTAGGGGCACATGGTGTAGGCATTGTGTGAGGAATAGGGGCACATGGTGCAGGCATGGGAATACATGTCCAAAGACAATCAACAAAGGGAGGCATGTGTGTCGTAATGGTGTAGGTATGTACATCCAAGAGGCATATGTGCATGTCATCCTATGTAGCACCACCACCATGCACCATCACCTCCAATCACCATTACCATCATCATCATGCATTATCATGCTCTTCCTCCTCCTCTTTATCATCACCATACACCATCATCATCATGCACAATCAGCATCCTCCTCCTCCTCATCAACCTCATCATCACACCTTGCACACAGTAAACACATCTCCCAACAGCTCCACCACTGCAGGGCATGCCTTCTCTTCACTCAACACCCCCCTCCAGCCCACATATCCCACATATGTCTTTGCATTGCTACCCGGCATGACTGTATGTCTGACAATTGATCCAGAACCATCCGCACCTACCACTAGATCCACCACCCATTGTTGGTGTTGTTGGTGTGGTGGATGGCGGTGTTGTTGTGCAGGGGGGGTTGTTGTTTGCAATATCACCTGCCCATTACTGCAGGTGTGTATGCTGGTCACAGTGGTGTTGCTGTGAATAGGTGTTGGCAGGGCATCATGCAACACACTGTGGATGAAGGGGGGGGTACGGGGTGGGGGTGTGCGTGTGGAACAGGAGGGTGTATGTGTTTGTTGAAGCAGGTGGGTAGAGTATAGGAAGGGGATCTAGTGAAGCAGGTGGGTGTAGGCACACATGTACAGTCAAAAACACGTACAGGCACACATGTACAGGCACACATGTACAGGCACACATGTACAGGCACACATGTACAGGCACAACACATGCAGTATGTACATGTTGTACTGCATACAATGTAAACACAGGCACACTAGGCAACCACACACACCTACCGCCACACAGTGTCCCATGCACTAAACACGACAGCCCCCGGTGGTTGCTCCTCCACTAGGACACCATGTGCATCATACTCTTTACGACCTGAGGATTTTAAGCCAACACTCTCCTGTCAAGGGGTGTGGTTGAGGTGTGATTAAGGTGTCATTGAGGTGTGTCATTGAGGTGTGTCATTGAGGTGTGTCATTGAGGTGTGTCATTGAGGTGTGCCAGTGGTTGCATGGTTGGATTGTGATGCCTTCCAACATGTGTTTGATTTGCCAATGCAAGACAGAATGTGCAGGGCAATGTGAGGCACATGGTAGTCCGGCATCATACCCAGGATACGCCAGCAAAGACATTGAGAAACTTGATGAGGTCTGGTTGGGCGATGATGCCACCACCTGTTGCTTTGCTGAGGTCATACCGCTCAAACACATGCACCTGGTGTGTGCAGGGTGTATAATATGTGTATGCCATGATGTGCACTATCCTTTGTGTCTGTTTGTCCCACACACAAGGGAGGTCAACGCGCATCTACCATGCTGATTGACCACCCACGTTTACCTTGCATCCTAATTTACAAAGAGCCAATGCAGTTGCTAGCCCACCAATCGATCCACCCACCACAGCAACATGGACATGCTGCAACGCGTGTATTTGTACGGCAAGGTCATTGGCGTCAATGAGATGGTCGGCATCGAGATCAACAACAGGCGCAACCATAGTGTCAAATGGCAATCAAATATTACAAAAAGTGATTGTACAACAAGTAATTGTGATACGTGGAAAGAAACATAAATTACCAACACCCACAACACCCACGACGCCAAGCACAACACCCACAACACCTGCGACACCAAGAACAACAACACAACACCAACCACACCCACAACACCTTACAACAACGGATTGGTGGCAGACAGCTTGTGATTTCGCCTCGTCAGTGGATTCACATCTGTGGTCCCCACCCCCGGATACTCTTCAGCATCTGCAAACTCACGCGCCATCATTCTCCCCAATGCCAGGCGTTCTTCTCTATCCACCTCTGCCTGCTTGATCTGCTTCAATCGTGCACGTTTTGCTGCCTTGGTTTCATTGTTTTCCGGCAAAGCAGCCCATGCTGCATCCAGTTGTGCAGCTCTGACTGCCCGTGCATCATCGTTCAGGTGATTCGCATCAAATGTGCCCCGTCCCCCAGATTGTTGTTGATAATCATGCTCTCCTTTCCCCTGTGGGGGGACTCGTGCCCCTTTCGACAGGGTTGATTGGGCACCACCAAGACCCCTGCGTCCTGCATTTGCAACAGCTCCCAGTGGCTCAGTGCGTCCCTGACCCTTGGCACCCAATCCCTCCCCATGCATCCATCCATGTTTTCTGAGGAGCTGGTACCCAACACTGTCAGACCCAATGGTTGTGCCTGCTGCATGGGGTTGTTTGGGAGGTTGTCGGGTGGATGGGGGGTTTGATGGAAGGGATGGCCTGTGTATGGAGAGGATGATGATGAGGGCCTGCATGGAGGGGGGTGCTGTGTGCAGCATACCCTATGGTTGCAGTGGTGGTTGGTTGCCATGAATCACGAGCAGGTTGATGAGTGAGCTCTTTGTAAAATGTTGATACGGTGGTGGATGGTAGGGAACTGATTTCAACACGTGGTGCGCCCGTTGATGATGGCCATGATGATGACACCTCGGTGGCATGTGGTGGTGCTAACTCGTAGTTGTCGATATCATGAAGTGTTCCCTGTCGTTGTTGGGGGAAAATACGCTTGTGGAAGCTAAACATGCGTTGATGCAATCAAACCCAGTGGACCACACGTACGCCTTTGACAAAGCCTTGCATGAATCCTATATTCTCATGGTGGAACCATGCAATTGCTGTTGTTGCTGTGTTCGTTGGGGCAATGCTGGGTTGAACACAGTAAAGGATCTACAAATATGATTGCCATGTACTTATCAACCATATGTATCAGCCATCTAATATTCACAATTTCACTCAGTACAATAAGCCGTTCTTGCTAGTGTTAGTAGTGGTACAGCCAGCGACCAACGGCATGTCATCAACGCATTTGCCAGTCCTGCAGTATGGCAACGCACCTCCCAAGCACGGTATGAATCACAGATTACGCATAAAAACACTCTCATCACCACGCCGACATCGTTGGAATGCTCTACACAGGTGCAGACGAGCAAGCATCTGGTAGGACCACTCTTGCACCTACCACCAAAGGCATCCTCAAGCACACATCCTCAGTAAAGAACGACAGTCAACATGTACGTGTATTAGGAGCAATGCAGGCGGGTGTTTGAGGTGATGCAACAAGGCATCCCAACGTGTGATCAAATTGCAAGCGCATGTATTCTGCACCGTCACACACAGGCACCATCAAGCAGCGGTAAAAAACAACTCACCAGACCAGAGAAGCGTCGCATGCTGGTATTCAAGCACATGGAACGGTACTCGTTGGAAGAAACACTGTCGCAAGATTTGTGCATGAATTGTCCACAACCAACCCTGCACCTCAAAACCTCTCAATACACACATGCACCTCATAACATGCACCTCACACAGGTTGCTGGAGCATGGTGCATCAGATATGGGGCAGCTTCTCACACTTGCTGCGTCATTTTCAGCAGCAGAAATGGATCAGGTGGCAGAAGAGCGACGGCTAGCCGGTGTGTGTGGATACCCACTTTGTCAACAACCACCAGCCAAGCGAAAATGTATGGGTTTTAGGGGTTTGTGATAGGGTTAGTGGTTGTATGGATGCAGTTGCAAAGCAGTGTGTTGACAAATCAGTGTGTAGCCATTGGGGCATGCAATAGACACAGTATGCATACACATGGAAGATACACATGGAAGATCCACATGGACATGCATACCCATGGATACATTCCCTGTGTGTTTCCCCCTGCCACCAACACCTCACCCTCCCCACTTTCCACACAGCGATCCGAGATCGATTCGAGTTTGACCCTGCGGTCAACGATTTGGTTCAACGCCCCGAAGACTACTTTGACTATTGTAGCCCAGCATGTAGGACCGCCATGCATCGGTTGACCGCCAAGTTGGGTGACACAGATGATGCATTGCGGCGGTATACGCTGCAGCAGACACAGCATGAGTGCATTCGGCTGGGGTCACTGGGGACGGTGTCCCGGGAGGACCTGCTGGGGGTTGGTGATGAATGTGCTTCTCAATGTGAAAGTGGTGGACAAAGTGGTAGTGGACAAGGTGGTGGACAAAGTGGTAGTGGAGAAGGTGTGCATGCTGGGAATGGACAGCCAGCACGAAATGTACGCTTTGCTGACGAGGCTGCTGGTGTATCTGATTACGGTAATGGCGGTAAAAGTGGGGGGGCAATACAAACAGAAGCAACAGCAGCAGCAGCAATAGCAGCAGGGGCAACAGTAAGTAATGGCAGTGGTAGTGGTGGGACAGCAACACCAGCAAGGCATGGCAGTGGTGTAGTTGTGTCACATGGTATGGCACCAGCAGCAGTGAAAGCAGCAGCAGCAGGCAAGGGACCTGCTCGAGCACAGGGGGCACCACATATTTTGGGTCAGGTGGTGGAACGCGTACCAGTTGTGAATAATACACGTACCATGAACAATGCACGTACCAACACCATGAATACTACACGTACCGACACCACAATGAAGCAGTTGTTGTCAGCTGGTGACAACAAATCACATGATGATACCCAGTCACATGATGAAAACAGATTACATAATGAAAACAAGTCACATGATGAAGATAACAACACCAGCAACAAGGCAGCAGACAGTGAGCAACATGAAAACAGTCATGGTCAACATGGTCAACAGCATGAGACGATCATTCATTCACATGCTGATGAGGTGGTCATGATGCTGGCAGCAGCAACAATAGAAGAACAACAAGAGGGAATGAATGAACAAGGAAGAATGGATGAACCAGGGAGAATGGATGGGGAGATGGAGGACGAGGTGGATGAAGTGGGGAGCAGTGAATATGGGAGTGGGGAGGATGAGGAGGATGAGGATGAGGTCACATTGGCAAGTCAACTGTTGGCACACTGGCACAGACAGGTATCACCCCCCCATACTCTCCATACTCTCCACACACACACACACACACACACACACACACATACATGCGCCCCCCGCTCCCTACTCACCACAGGGTGGGGGTGCTGGCATTCCCCTCAATCTATCCACCTTTGGCCAGATTTACACATTGCTTGGGCAATGGCGGACCATCAACACATGTACCTGGATCACGGATGTTGATGTCCCTGCTGGCCCACCTGCCAAGGTGGGAGATGACAGCCATGATATGCGGCGCATGGTGGTGCTCAAGTTGCTACGGGAGCAAGTGCCGCAGCTGCTGCGCAACTTTCAGGTAGGGATGATAATGTGGAGGATGCAGGGATGATGTGGAGGATGGGGGGTTGTACGCATGGGTGGGTTGTTGTGTATGTGGCACACTTCCTGCGAGCTCGCAACTCAATCATATATTATCATATACTATAACACACCACACAGGTGGAACAACTCCAAGAGCAGGTGGACAATCACCTGGCATGGCTCCTCGACACGATGCAGTTTGCCAAGCATGCGCCCGTGCTCAAGGTGTGTTGCTTGATGACCGAGTATGCTCCCCAATACCACCATGAAAACACCCACCACCACCCCCACAGGCCCATGAGTGGCAATTGCTGACGCTCGTGTTGGTCAAGGCACTGTCGCTACAGCGTGTGCCAGGCTTGCAGGAGCGCATGGATGGTCGAGCAGGGGTTGCTGCCATGCAGCATGTAGCGTGTCGGCTCGATTCGTCGGTGGAGGAGGTGGCAGAGCTGTTGAGCGTGGTTTGTGAAGAGGACTGAGATCATGTGGGGTTTAGCAACAGGCAAGGCTCTGTGTGTGTGTTTTGTATAATTTTTATAGAATTGATTCATTTCTTCATACGTAGAATCGGTGTTACATTCGCAAGGGCGCAAGGCAACCGCCGTCACTTCTTAAATACTTGTTTACTCATCGAGGTGTTGCAATCAAAGCGCATAGCAGCCCGTAGCAACCATCAATCATGCTCCAGCGCAGTCGACATCTCGCACGATATGCATCCCGACAGTTGGAGCAGCAGCGCTGGCAATCCAGCTTCCCTGCACCTGCAGCAGAGATGCCCCAGATGCCTGCCTTCGACTATACACCCCCGCCATATGATGGGCCATCCAAGGCGCAGGTGCTTGCATTGAGAAAGCAATACTTGAGCCCTGGTACGTATTTTGGGGTTTGACTAACTGTCCGGGATCCATCAACACCCCCCTGGTTGTACACACCTCCCCCAACACACACAGCCATGTTTCACCACTTCAAGGACCCTGTCATGATTACCAGCGGCAAGATGCAGTATTTGTATGACGAAACTGGCCGACGCTACTTGGATGTACGGAGGGGGTGGGTGGATTGACCTGTGGTTGCCGTGCGGTTGCCGTGCGACATGATGTACCATGATGTACAACACCTCCAACAGGCATTTGCTGGCATTGTCACTGTGTCTGTTGGTCACTGTCATCCCAAGGTGGTGCAGGCTGTTGTTGATCAAACACAACGCCTGCAGCACACCACCACCATCTACCTCAACAACCAAATCTCCGAGTATGCCAAGGAACTCGCTGATCGTATGCCTGGCAATCTAAAGGTGTGTTGTAGGGTGGCTTGGATTTGGTCTTTGTTGTAGGTTGGTGTGGCTGCATGTGTGTATATATGTGTACATGTTGACCACAGGTATTGCACGCAGGTTGACGTGCATTCCACACATGTTGACATGTTGTATTTCACATCATCATGTGTGTTCTCACCCTCTCAAGAACACCCCCACCCCAAACACGCTCACCCCAGGTTGTGTATTTTGTCAACTCTGGCTCAGAAGCCAATGACATGGCGATGATGATGGCACGCATATACACTGGCAACCACAGCATCCTCGCCCTCCGCAATTGCTACCATGGCATGAGCATGGCGACCATGGGATTGTTGGGACAACACACCTGGAAGTACAATGTACCTCAGGGTGATGGTGTGATTCATGCACTCAACCCTGATCCGTACAGGGGGTGGTTTGGGAATGATGGCGCACGATATGCAGAAGATGTGGAGGTATGCTGTGATGTGGGATGTGGCTTGCATACATACCCGTATACATGTACATTCGTACATACATACCCGTACATGAATACCTGTACATACACACACCCATACACACACATACACACACACATACACACCCATACACACCCATACACACACACGCTCACATACACACACATACCCATACACACACACTCACATACACACCCAGGATCTTATTCGCAGTGCTACACCAGGTCGTGTGGCTGCATTCATAAGTGAAACAATTCAGGGTGTTGGGGGTGCTGTGCCTCTTGCTGATGGATACCTGCCACGTGTATATGAGGTATGTGTGTGTGGTGTGTGTATTGTGTGGTGTGTATTGTGTGGTGTGGTGTTGCAGTGCACGGTTCAACATCTCATGATCACACACACACACACACACACACACACTCCATCCCTCTCTCACACACACAATCACACACCCTATGTAATGTGTATATATCCCACATGCAAAACACCCACCCACAACCCTCCCCCCCCCCCCAGATGGTTCGTGCAGCAGGTGGCATTTGCATTGCCGATGAAGTGCAAACAGGATTTGGACGAACCGGTACCAACTACTGGGGTTTTCAAAATCAAAACGTCATCCCGGATATCGTTACTATGGCCAAGGGCATTGGCAATGGCCTGCCGCTGGGGGCTGTGGTGACCACACCAGAAGTGGCATCTGTGTTGGCACAGAGACTGCACTTCAACACATATGGTGGCAACCCTGTGTGTAGTGCAGGTGGACGTGCAGTGCTGAGGGTGGTTGATGAGGAGGGGATACAAGCCAATGCACACAAGGTATGTTGTTTTTGGTGTTGTATACTGTGGGTGGGGGTGGGTGGGGGTGGAGGGTTGTGTGGGTGTGGTCAAAGTGACGATGCTGGTGGTGGTCATGATACATCCTCCTACAGGTGCCTCACACAACAACCCCATCATTACCATCATCACCATCATCACAACCATCATTACCATCACCCTCACCATCACCCTCACCATCACCCTCACAACCCTCACAATCATCACAGGTGGGTATGCACCTCAAATCCCGCCTTGCAGACCTCGCAACAAAACACGACATCATTGGTGACGTGCGCGGCCAGGGGCTCATGCTCGGTGTGGAAATGGTCAAAGATCGGTCAACAAAGCAGCCGGCCAGTGCTGAGACAGCCCAGGTGATGGAGCGCCTCAAGGAGATGGGGGTGCTTATTGGCAAAGGGGGGTTGTATGGGAACGTGTTTCGTATCAAGCCACCCATGTGCTTTACTGTTGCCGATGCTGACTTTCTGGTGGAGTGCATGGATGTGGGGTTGAGTGAATTGTAGGGGGGGGGGACATGCATGGTAGTGTGGGGCTTTGTGCATTGTAGTGTGTGCAGTTGAAACCCGCAACAGCTTTGTATTGGTGGTGGTTGCGGTGTGGTTTGCTCGTGTTGATGTGTGCTTTGTTGGCGGATATGTAGTATGTGTCTTTGTGCTTGTGTACTGTTTCCTGGGTGTCTTCTTGGGTGTGTGCAGTGTTGGTTGGTCTTGACCTGTAAGTAGTATATGTGTGAGAAATGATGTACATTGTAGCTGTACATGCACAGCGTATGCTTGTGCGTACAAAGGTAATGCCTCATTGTCACACCCTGCACATGGGGCATGTTGGTGCCAGCAAGCAGCCTGCGGGACAACCTGCTATTACACCACAAATAGTACAAACAGAACAAATAATAACAATAGTCTAAGGAACATATGCGCACACATGCACCCTTGTGTATTGCAACACAAGCAGCGTGAAAACGTCAAGAACCAAACATTGTACACATGAAACCCAATACCACGCAGCATTGCAACAGGGCAGCAACAAATAAACATGCATCAAGATGTCACCATGGCACAGTAAGGGTCCTGCAAAGGGTCCCACTTCCCCATGGTGGCCCGTTTGCGCACCCCATGACGGTCGGCCACAGTGATGACCGTTGCCGTCACCCCTGCAGCCAATGCCCCCCCTTTCTTTTCATCTGTACCTACACAATCACTACCACTACCACCATCGGAGGAGCACCGCAGGGAGACACGGTGGCTCCTGATACGTAGTGTGGGCTGGTGCAGCTGCTCCAGGGTATGCTGCTGCTCCAGGGTATGCTCCTGTTGCTGTCGCACATCGGTAGTTGCACTGCACCAAGCGCGTCCTGCTGGGATGCTGTCCTGCTTCATTGGTGGCATACACATGGGTGCCATATGCACGGGCTCCACACACATGGGTGCCATATGCACGGGCTCCACACACATGGGTGCCATACACATGGGTGCCACTGTTACTGCTGCAACCCACAGAGCACCACCAGCTGCATGCTTGGTACAACACACATTCCGGGCTGCACATTCCTTGTCACCACCATGAATGTAGTCACTGCTTGTAGGGGGGCCCTCCTTGGCATACATGTGGCCCCCCTTGTGACTGGGGTTGTGACTGGAATTGACAGGGAGGGTTTTTGCCATCTTGTACCACACTGCATGACCCAAAAACCATTGTAAAACCACGTGCATGATGACTGCACAGCACCCAGCGGAGGTGCGCTTGACGATACAGTAGCCTGTTCGTTGATACAGTGATAGTGCAGGTGTGTTGTCACGAGCCACCTGGTCATGGGGGTGTGGGGGGGGGGGGGGGGGGTGGGGGGGGGGGGGGGGTGGAGTGGGGGAAGAGTGGGTGGTGTGGTTTGGGGGGGTGTCATGTGGCAAGTGTCAGGTAGCGAGCGTCATGTACAGCACATTGTACAGTGTCATGTAGCGAGGGTTATATGAGTATATGTCTTGGTTATGGTGGGCCTGTGCACGCACACACGCACACACACACACACGCACACACATACGCCGCCTCCTCGGCACATACCCACAATGTTACAAATGGTGCACCATGCTGATGTGTTGGTATGCCACTCGGTACATCATTTTGCTGCTGCTGCTGTTGCTGCAGTATCACAGGTGCTTGCTGCTCCACCCACCGCAAGAGAGCAGACCCCACCCCTTTACCCCGGGCATCATGTGCTACTGCAATGTACTCTACCAGGAGCTCATTGGGCTGTGTATATAAGGTGTGTTGTGCTGCATCGGATGATGATGATGTGTATATATATGTGTACATGTGTCGACACACCTCAAGTGCATCCTCCAGTATCATTGTGTCTTGAACATAATTCCAAAGGCCGCTGGACCAGAGCATGGGCTGCTGCTGGGCACACATGCTGGTGCGCACGACCACAACACCAACAGCCTTGGAATTTACCTTGGCGACACCTAGGAGGATGTGTACAACATCAAGATGAGCACACACAACCCCCCCGAGCTCCTTGCCAATCGGCCCCCCCACACACAATCGACACCGCACACCAACGTAGGCGTTGCGTAGCCTATTAGAAGCCATAGCTGTCCACTCAAGAAGTGGCATATGCATCTCTGAGACGAATCCCTCTGCCAACAATTCCACACACTGCCCTATATCCTCATTTAAGGCTGCAGCAACCTCCATCATGATATTGCGGTATAGTAAAACAGCAAATTTGGTGAAAATAACAAGCATCCATCATTATATTGGGTTCAACATAGAACAACCTCGGTTCCACCACACCTGCCCGTCTTCCTTGAACCCATTGGCATGAGTGCACTGCAGTTGCAGCTGTTGCCGATTCGTGCCAGAACTCGTGCTATAGCTGTTGCAGCCCGTTGCTCGCGCTCTCTCCTCTGCACACCCTCAGCGTCTTTCCCACCACTCCACGCTCCTTTTGCACCTAGTTTTGCTCTGCACGTTGCACAACATACACGTTGTTTGCTGAAGGTTTGTGTGTTTTGATCTGGATGGTGTGTGGATTCCCAGGGTGATCTACACCACCGAAAGTGATCTACAACTCAACACAGGCCCACGCTTCTGCGACATCCCTAGCTGAAGCAATGCCAGCAGACAAATCTGGATTGGACCCTGCCACCAAGCTGGCCAAACTGCGTGAGCAGATGGCCAATGCTGATGGTGGGGCGGGCATTGATGCTTTCATTGTGCCCTCTGAAGACCCACACATGGTGGGTGGTGGGTGTCAAGAACACAATCTTCCAGGATACCGACAACACAGAGTGAACAACCTCTCCCACAGAGTGAATACCCTCCTGATTGCCATGCCCGCCGTGCATTCATCTCCAACTTTACTGGATCTGCAGGCACTGCTGTGGTCACCAAGGATGCAGCATTGCTCTGGACAGATGGTCGCTACTTTCTGCAGGCCACCCAGCAATTATCACCTGAATGGACCCTCATGCGCATGGGCACTGAATCCTGTCCCGACATTCCCGAATGGCTTGCAGAAAACCTCCCTGCTGGTGCACGTGTGGGTGTGGATCCTTTCTTGCTGACTGTGGACGGTGCACGCAATCTTGAAAAGCAGCTCTCAGGGGCGGGGTGTGTGATGGTGCCATTGGGTGATGGCAACTTGGTGGATGCTGTGTGGGGGGATGCTCGGCCTGCTGAACCACAGGTGGTTTTGTATGATGGTGCTCTCTGTACATGCACTTATACATATGTACACACATATATACACACACATGTATACACACATATATACACATGTACTCATACATATATACATATACTCACATTTATACACACATTTATACACACACTTATACACACATATACACACATATACACACATATACACACATATACACATATATACACACCTAGGCTGCATTGCGGGTACACTCTGAGCAATGGGCAGGCAAGAGTGTTGCTGCAAAATTGTCAGACATACGCCAACAAGCCAAGAGTGTGGGTGCTGGTGCTGTGCTGGCCACTATGCTTGGTATGTTGGGTGTGCGTGTTGTGATTTTTGCTTCATGCTGTGTTGCACATATTTGTATACACACATACCCGTGTACATATACATGTACACACATGCACAAAACCCCTGTAGACGCATGCACATACCCGTGTTCACGCATACACACACATACACACACACTCCCTCTTCTTCTCCCCCCACACACAACAGATGAGGTGGCATGGCTCTTCAACCTACGTGGCAATGACGTCCCCTACAACCCCGTGTTTGTGTCATATGCCATCATCACGGATGACTCAGCAACCTTGTATGTCAACCCTGCCAAGGTCAAACCAGAGGTGGAAGCCCATTTACAGGCTGCAGGTGTGGTGGTCAAGGCATATGAGGATATTGTAGGGGATGTTGTGGCACTTGCAAAGAGCAACACTGCAATGCTGATGGACCCTAGCAAGGTGATGATTGTGGGGGGGGGGGGTGATTGTGGTGTGTGGTTGTGGGGTGATTGTGGTGTGTGGTGAGGGGGGTTGTTGTGGATGATGATGATGATGGTGGTGGTGGTGGTGGTGATGATGGGGGGTGATTCTGATTCTGATGATGATGATACTCATGATGGTGAACTTATGTGATGCCGGTTTTGTCAAGAGAAAACACCTTGCTTGAGAAAACACCCGGCTTTGTCTTCCAACCCCATCCCCCCCCTGCCTCCCACGTTCACCCTCCCAGGCCTCCTTCCTCCCCCATCACAACAGGTCAGCTATGCCCTCTACCAGGCTGCCAAGTCTGCTGCAGAGGGTGCCGCTGCTGCTGCTGACGCAGGACCCCGGGGTAAGCGCAAGCGCCCAGCCAATGGCAGTGTGGTGACTGGTGACAAGGGTGAAGCAGAGGGAGGGGATGGTCTTGTGGCTGTGTTGGTGGAGAAGCCGTCCCCTGTGTATGAAGCAAAGGCAGTGAAAAATGAACAGGTAGAGGAAGGGGGTTGGTGTGGGGTATGTGTGGTAAGTATTGGTCAGTGTATTGGTGTATGTGATCATATGTACCCCTCCTCATATGTACCCCTCCTCATGTACACACATCCTTCATGTACACACATCCTTCATGTACACACATCCTTCATGTACACACATCCTTCATATACACACATCCTTCATGTACACACATCCTTCATGTACACACATCCTTCATGTACACACATCCTTCACATACCCCTCCTCACATACCCCTCCCCCCCCACACACAGGAGCTCCAGGGTATGCGTGAGGCTCACTTGAGGGATGGGGTTGCCCTGTGCAAGTTCCTCTCATGGCTGGAGAAGACAATCACCAGTGGGACCACACTCACTGAGGTGCAGGTGGATGAGAAATTGACAGGGTTGAGGAAACAACAGGAGGGGTTTGTGGAACCTAGTTTTCCTACCATTGCAGGTGCATTGTGGTGGTGGGGGGAGTGTGTGAGACTGTATTGTTGTAGTGGTGTGTTGTTGTTTTTCTTTGACAGTGGGGTGATGGGTGAATGAGACTGTGTTGTTGTATTTCTGGGTGTTTTTGGTGTATGTATCACTTGGTGTATGTATGCAAGAAAGCAGATGTGTTTTTGCTGATGGATGTGTAGCACACCAAGTACAGATACACACCACTGTGTCTGTACTACTACGTTGCTGTGTAATAACAATAAAGAATTACATCACCCCCCCCCACACACACACACACAGGTGCCAACGCCAATGGGGCCATCATCCACTACAGAGCTGAGGAAGACACATGCGGCACCATTGACACCAACACCCTCCTCCTCGTCGACAGTGGCGGCCAATACGACTGTGGCACCACCGACATCACCCGAACCATGCATTTCGGCACACCCACAGCCCACCAAAGGCTCTGCTACACACGTGTGCTCCAGGGACACATCGCCCTGGACTCGGCCGTGTTTCCGGAACAAACTCCCGGATTGGCGTTGGATTCGTTTGCCCGTCGACCCCTGTGGGGTATGGGGTTGAATTATCGACATGGCACGGGGCATGGTGTGGGGGCTGCGTTGAATGTGCATGAGGGGCCCCAGTCGATTAGTACGAGGTGGCATATTACACACCCCCTGCAACAGGGCATGATTGTGAGGTGTGTTGTGGGGTGGGTGTTGGGGTGGGATGGGGTGTTGGGGTGTTGCATGGGGTGTTGGGGTGGGGTGTTGTATGGGACTTGCTGATTGTGTGTGTGTGTGTGTGTGTGTGTGTGTGTGTGTGATTCTTGCACACATGTGTAGATGCTTGTTTCACACTCCGCAACCCCCATACATACACTCCAAGATATACACACACACTCCTATTCATACACACCACCCCCTGTCTCCTCACAGCAATGAACCAGGGTATTATGAAGACGGTGCCTTTGGCATTCGCATTGAAAACCTGGTCATCGTAAAAGAAGCAGATACCCCCTTTCGTTTTGGCGGCCAAACCTACTTTTCCTTTGAACGGTTGACCATGTGCCCCATGGCAACCAACCTCATGGACACGTCGGTGATGACTGCAGAGGAGGTTGCATGGGTGAATGCATACCACAAGGAGGTGCGGGGGGCACTGGCCCCTCGGCTGGGGGATGATGCAGAGACGTTGGAGTGGCTGCAAAAGGCCACCGAGCCCATTGCTGCATGAAGAGGAGGAGGGGATGGATGTGAATGAGGAGGAGGGGATGGATGTGAATGATGGGAGGAGGGGAGGAAATTGCGTTTGTGCTGGGTGTTTTGTTTGTTGCTGCATGGTTTTGAAAACACAACAAAGGGGAAACAAGATTGTTACAAGTGTTTTGGTAATCTTTTGGCAAAAAAACAGTGTCATTACAACATCATCCTGCTGCCATCATGGATTGGTGATACGCCTTCATCTGCGCATAATACTGCTTGACCATAGCCTCATCAAACGGCCCCCCACTTGCAGCAGCACTCGCCCGACACATGTCCAAATACTGCGCTTCGGTCATCATGTGGGGCATAACCCCCATCATGTTGGGCACACTGCCCACACTGGCAGCAGCAGCAGCGTCTGCAGCTTCTTGTTCTTGTTTCCGGGCTTGCAGCACTTCTTGGAATACCTCAAGATATTCGTCATAGTTCATGTCAAGGAGGTTGGGACGGGGCCCCCGCCGGCGGGGGGGGGACCTGATGATGGTGGTAATAGATGGTGGTGATGGTAGTGACAGCTGGTGGTGGAGACTGGCAATGTAGAATGTACATGTACAGTATATGTTCACACACCCCATCATACCGGCTGCGTGGTCGCCCGTATCGTCCTCCCCCATACCCTCCATCCTCCCGCCACCCACCCCCGCGGCCCCTCATGGGCCCCCCAAACCCTGGTGGCCCCCCCCGCGGTGGCGGTGGTCGTGGAACCCCCCCCGGAAACGGCAGCCCTGCGGGGGGCCCACCCATGCGCATGCCCCCTATCCCCTCTGCATTCTCCGCGAGCATCATGCCCCCGGCCCCCCCAAACCCCGGGGGCACAACCACACCCCCCATGGACCCTGGAAACACCCCCCCCCCCATGGCATTGGACATCACTCCACCCATCATCAATGCTGCCATATCTGGCGTCATACCCATGTTGCCAGCCATCATCATGCCCATCTCTGGTGGGACCCCGGGCCCCCCAAACCCGGGCAGCATGCCAGCTGTTGCCATCATTGCAGGGTTGATCATGGAGGTGCCCCTGCCCACACCGTTGCTGATGAGCGCCATGCGAATGGTTTCCAAATTGTTGCCTGGGGTGTTTTAGGGATATATATAGAGAGCGGGGGGTTAGTATAGATGAAGTGGGGAGGAACAGATATGGAGAGGGGAGGAGAAATATAGAACATGGAGCCTGATATATGCAACATAGAGCAACAAATACACCAAGCAACACATACGACCATGGGTACAATACGTTTCCTATGTCTCAAACACCTCCCCATATTTTTCATCTGAAATGTTTCCCGCCTCAAACACCTCAAGTACCATACCGTGTTGTGCAACATGTTGTGCAAACAGGGTGATCAGTTGTTGACCAGCTTCTCTATTGAGTTCCTGACCATCCCTGCTTATCCTCACTGGCTTGTTGTCATTCAATGTGTTGCTGCGGTGTGAGTGTGTGGTTGTGCGTGGGTATTGTTTTCATTCAATGTGTTGCTGGGGGGCGAGTGTGTGGTTGTGCGTGGGTGTGCGTGGATATGTGTGGGTATGAGTGGATATGTACACACAGGCATGTTTTCTTTTGTGTCCCAGATCCCCACCCACATACATACAGCATCCACCCACATACATACAGCACCCACCCACATACATACATACAGCACCCACCCACATACATACAGCATCCACCCACATACATGACTTGCTCTGTCTCTCTAAACGGCAGGTCTGATACCACCTTCCACTCCACCTGACAAGTGTTGCCCCCAAACTGACCCCCCTGTGTAAGAGTTTGGGGGAATGTGGCACGCTGGATGAGAGCACACATGGTATCACACATGGTGTCACACACATGGTATCTCACACATGGTGTCACACACATGGTATCTCACACATGGTGTCACACACATGGTGTCCCTTCCTTCTACACCCTCTCACATATGTCCTGCACCCTCACACACACTCATGGTATGTTGGTGTAAGTCTCATGTAACACACGCATGCATTCAACACACACATGGTACGTAACATCTCACATGTAACACACGCATGCAACGTACCATGCTTGGTGTCATGGTCACAGGCGATCGCATGATGGCATACCCCTGAAAGTGCCCACTCATGTTGACTGAAAACACCAACACCACCACCCCTTGCGTAAACGCCTCGTTGAGCTTGTCCTGATTGTGACGCTGTGTTGACCATTGACCGTTGGCTACAGATAGTTGCAAGCTCTCGAAATTTAGGCTCTTCATCACGAAATAACGTGTGCTGATGGTAGGAGGGGGTCCAGCGGGGGGGCCTGCTGCTAGGGGTGGTGTTGCAGATGGGTTGCCTGGAACATCTGCCATGCTGATGTTGTACTGAGCGATGTTGTGTAAGTCACACCTAATGAGTGTTCTACTGCAAAGTTACTGCAACGTGTGTGACTAATGCAACATGTGTGACTAATGTGCAGAAAGTACCCGATGCTGTAGAATTACTGTACACACCGAGTTATGTATACAGTGGTACTCAAGAGCCCAGGTCTCAGCCCCAGGCAGGCACGAGGGCGTAATTGACAACCAATCGCCCGTCGACGCTGTATGCTTGAAACAACACCTGCACTTGTTCGTCCAAGGATGGCGTAAACGATTCTCTCAAATACACAAACTGTTGGGTGTGGGATGTGAGGCGTGTGGGGTTTGATTGCATGGTGTTCAACTCCCCCAAAGTAACATACCACACTATCGCGATTGAGCTTGGCGCGAAGATAATTGACTACCTTGGAAAAGCGATCCTGTCCGTTTACCTAGGTGAATGATGGATAAATGGCTACTGTGTGTATACAAGTACCTATACACCAACGTACCCACACTTTTGGTTGCTTAAGAATTGGTGCATCGCCTGTTTGCTTGAACAACACCAACACTGCACGGGAGAATTGCATAATAATGTATATACTAAGCAATATATGATACATGGCAACACAGTACCTTTGCTGGGGGACGAACTGGGTTGTGATTGTTGTTCTTCACCAGCAGCAGTTGACATGGCCCCACACACACGTTGCTGCTGCTGCGTGTCTCATGTATGTGATGAATTTTTGCTGCTGCTAAACGCGTTTTGTGTGTGATTATAACAAAATATAGTTTCAGGTGGCAAAAACATTTGGTGCCGATGGCACCATTACACACCATGATGTGGCCACGTCTCACGACACGCATACATCGCAGCCCTCACCAACAAGTCTCACCCAACAAGTCTCACCCACCTACTCTGCACTTACCCAGAGGAGGGGAGATTTGCCATCACAATGGGGAGTGCCGCACGTCCTACCATGTGGCACAATAGACACATAACATCATGCAACTAACCAAAAACCATATCCATCGTTTTTGTCAGATGTCGCATTGTAGAAAGCTAGATATAGGTAGCACAGCAAACGCAGCTAATCATATCTTCGCACGGGGATTCGTTGCCATTGCTCCATACCAGGGTGCTATACACAGCCTCATTTCTGCACACAGCCCCATTGATCTTCATTGCAGGTTGTTTGATGGAGGTCGACGGGCAAACAGTGCCCATATGTGCACCACCCACGGTCTTGCTCACCAACGATGAAGGACCTTCGTCTCCTTTCTTTCAACCATGGCACGAACACCTGTCCAGCGTGTTACAGTACGTACTGTGTTATTTGGGGTTGTTTGGAAGCTGTTGGAGGTGTGTACGTGGGGCCTCAAGATCCCACATCATCCGTGATTGCCCATAATAGGTGGCCATGCGCAAGCGTTGTTCCGTCGATACACTGTAGTTTTATGAGCAAAGCACTTACAAAGGAGCCGTTCAAGGTAGGAGGTGTTGGTGAGGGAATGTGCCCACTAGATCGCACCTTGACCTCACACTGCGTCCTTGCAACCACCCCAGGTGCAGCTTGTCAAGGACAACCAGTGGCTTGCAGATGCGCCTCCTGCAACATGCATCAATCTAGGATGCTTTACGCTCGCACCACACACCAACTTGGTCATTGCTGGTCCCGACGTGGGCCATAATGTGGGACGTGCAGCATTGCTTGCCTCGGGTACCATTGGTGCAGCTATTGAGGGATCCTTGAGTGGCCGCAAGTCCATTGCTGTTTCTTTTAGCTACTATCGGCGCTTTGGAAGCTGGACCGAAGCTGAGCTTGCCGCCGCCATAGAGGTGGTGGTGTGGGGATGTGGTAGTATCATCTCAATTGAACAACAACCTACAACCTCATCGTCACACAGTTGGCGGGCAAGCTTTGCAAGCAGTATTGGGAGCAATGGCCAGCAGAAACAGGTAGGTGGGGACCATTTGTGGATGGCCGTCCACATTCACCTCGTCCTGTCGTCCACATTCACCCTCATACTCCCTCCCCATCACAACAACAGTGGATGTCGTGTCGATCAACATTCCTCTCGGCTATCGACCAAGCGACGGCACAGCACCCGCCACCGTCCCTGTTGTGGTGTGCCCTCAAGACCCGTCTGCCCTGTACCGCAGATTGTATGCCCCTGTGCAACCTGGGAGCACGTTGCACATGTGGAAACCTGATGAAATTCGACCAGCAAATGCTACAGAGGGATGCGATTTTGCTGAAATCATGGCGGGGCATGCAACCGTATCGTTCCTGCAAGCCCGATACCCAGATGTGCAAATCTGAGTGTAGGTGACAATCTCCTGCAAATCTGAGTGTGGCTGCCAATCACCCTCAACAACACCCTCAACAAGACCCTCAACAACACCCTCAACGTGATTGACACATGTGATAAACGCATGGTCATATGTCCCATGCAATGCAATGCATGGTGTCCCAAATTCCACACAAATGTCCAAAGGCATGCATTTGGAAGCAATTCAGCACGATGGCCTCTCTTTTATGGTGGTCCTGCATCTACATGTATACCCAAATATGCTGCCATGCTGCCAGTATGTGGGACAGTATGTGGTCCCGGTTTTGGACAGTATGTTGTCCTGTTTTTGATCTTCATGTATGGGTTTTTGTACTCCTTGTTGTTTGCTAACGTATGTCCCCCCCAATTGCATTGTTGTTTTGCATTGTATGCAAGATATGTCTTGGTTGTATGCCTACTATGTCTTGGTTGCATGCGAATACATGTCTTGTGAAGCACATGCATGTGTTTGCTACATTCTTGTCTTCTCGTTCTATTGCACTTGTTCAAATTTATCACGAAATCACATTTTGAATATGCGTATGAATCTCAGTGTACACCCTGTTTGACCATGTATCACGCCACCCCATGTATCACACACACACCATGTATTCCCCAACAACATGCTGCGTTTTCAAGGCATGCATATTGTTGCGCGTCGGGCCCCCTCGATGGGACCTGTCAGTTATTATTTACAAAGCCATTGTGTGAGAACTCTGTGCTGCACATATATTGGTCATGTGCAGACCTGTGTGTTGATTATCTGTTTTCCATTGTCCAATCACTGCCCACTATTGCCTTTTCAAGGGCATGGAGGTATCATTGCCTAGTCAGTTTGTTTGCTAGTTGCTAGGGTTGAATGTCTGATAGATGCTAGGGTTGAATGTGTCGTTTTTTTCACACAGGGATTGTAGGTACTCAGCCAGATTTTCTTTTTGTGTTTGTTTTGTACAGGCAATCAGAGATGTTGGTAGCGGTAGCAGTAGAAGAAGATAGAAGCAGAATAGAACCAGAGGCAGTTATGGAGCAGCTGTGGATTGTCACCCACAAGCGCCCATTGTTTTTGCATTCGTGAATTGATTGTCTTTGAAGCATGTAAACCATAGTGCGATGGTCGCACACAAAGGTGTGTGTGTGTGTGCAAGGTGTGTGGAAAACATACTGCCTTAAAACAACTTGAGGCGGCTGAGAATTTATGTAGTACATTATCTAGTGAAGTCCCACATTCCTTCCTCGTACAAGAATACAATGGCAAAACGCAAACGTGATGTGATTGTTGCAGAAGAAGATTGCGACCTGGAAGATACCATACGTAGGACAAAACGATTGCTGACCGAGCATAAACGTTTGCAGGATGCATCTAAAGTGGATGGGGCAAAGCTCAAGGCTGCAGTGGCCACATTGTTTACAGCCTACAAAACACTGCAGCAGTGTGTTGATGGCGACACTGACAAACAATCCCAAGCTGCCGCTGCTACATTAGCCAATGCACTGCAACAAGGTGGGATTGGTGAATTAGTTGAGATTGTTTGAGATGTTTACCTTTTTCAGCAGCAGCAGCATCTTCATCAACAGGCCAGCTCCCCGAACAAGTGCTCGCAGCTGCATTGCTCCCTGCATGCGCACAGCGTTCCCCGAGTCTTCACCCACACACACTTCCGTCCTTGATGCACATGTATGCAATGCAAGCAGGCGGAAAAGAGCCAAGCGCTGTATGCAAATACGTGCAGCATGTGGCACCATGGGCGTTGGATCTCTTACCCGGGGCGCTCTTGGCGACTGTTACAGCAGCCCTGCATGATGCAGAAAAGGCTGGGGGACTGCACATTGGTGGTAGTAGCACTGACGTTGCATTGGAAAACGCGGTGGACGCAGTACTTGGGTGCGTGATGCTGTGTGTGCTGTGCGTGCTGTGTGTTAGTCTGCAATTCTGTGGAATTGCACAAATGTACCGACGACACACAACCTCCCTGTAGTATCTGAGAGAGCACAATGGTGCTCATCATCATACCATAGGCATTCAATAGCAACATCAGTGCATCAGTGCATTGATGCACAGCTTCATTATCAACTTTATTATTATAAACTTGATTCTCAGTTCATTGCAACCATTCTCATCATAATCATCATCCATTCTCATCATAATCATCATACAGGTACCTTGTAGACAGCACTGGTGCTATTAATGATGATGTCCCTGCTTCCCCCATTGATATTGAGCGCATGACGGCATTGGTGCATGCAGCACCACAGTGGGTTGTGGCACACTGCATCAAGGTGTGTGTATGTGTGATACACATCACCCACATTGATGCACACCACCCGCACATACCCGCATATACCACCCATTCATACACATTCATACACAGGTGGCACATGATGATGAACAGTCCCCGGCCCATACTGGTGCCCTTACCCTTCTCCAGCATCTCACCTCACCCGCAAACACACCCAGTACAACAGACACACCCACCCAAGAAAACAACCACGTCCACAACACCACACGCGCGTCCACCCAGGCATGTTTACTTGCAGAAATGCTGCAGCAGGTCCCTGCGTTGCATGCCAGCATTACAGGGGCCCTGCAGCAGCAGGGGGGTCTGCGAAAGGAGAGGGGGGTGTCTGAGCAAGCACAGGGTGTACTGGATGCTGTACGGGGTGTGCTGCCACAGGGGGCCCCTGCCGCGAAAGATGGCCCTGCCACGGCGGGGGGGCGTGTGTGGAGCCCCTTGAGGGAAACGAGGGGGGGGGGCACGGGTGATGGCACAGGAGGGGGGCATGCATCATTGTACGTGGCGGGGGTGGTTTGGGGGGGTGGTTTGGGGGGGTGATTTGGGGGGTTGCAGGTGCTGTGCGTGTGTGATGCACCTTGTTTGTAATGCTGCATGCATACACATACATGCTACTATACAGTCATACACTATAATGCACGTACAAACGAGTACATACTCATAGAAAACACACATGTGACACACTGATGTGCACATACATACCCCCACCTTGTATGTGCTTTACTTATAGCAAACAACACCCCATTCCAGGCCTAGGCGAAAATCACGATTTGATGTGGAACCTGAAGAAGGGGAAGCAGGGTACCTCACAGGGCCCCCCTCAATGGGCCCCCCCCTCCCTCGACCAGCATCTGCCGGTGCGCTGCATGACCCCCAGCACAGGGGACATGATGGACGTGTGCGCATAGATACACGGTATTTGGATGGGGGTGGTTGATCGGTGTGGTGTATGTGTGTAGCTATGTACTTGTATGGTGTAGTCATTGTATGGGATTGCTTCTAGCACCTTGTTCATGCATGCTGCTCTGTGTCACGCACCCACCTCCCTATGCATCCACCTCCTTGATGCACCCCATTCCCACACATCCTCCCCCCACACTCCCTCCCCCCATATTCACGCCTCCCACATTCCCTCCCCCCACACTCACTCCCGCCACACAGCACACCAGCCGTGTCGCATGGCACACCCAACATCGAGAGCATCACCCGCATTGCACCTGCCTCACGTTGTGTATGGCTGAGAGGTGTACCTGGGCGTGTGGGGTACCCTGTCATTGCTGATGAGTGTGCTCGATATGCCTCTGTGGACAAGGTGTTGCCTGGGCTTCATGGTGATGATGTGGTGGTGGTCTTTTCCACTGTGAGGTGTGTGTGTGTGTGTAATGGTGTGTAGGTGTTTGAGGTGGTTGGGGTGGAGGTGTGGGTGGTGCATGTTGACCAATGACCTGCATGCATATTGAACACATCTTGCACTCTTGTGGATGCATGCCCTCAATCAATGTACACTGCCACCACATGTACATTGCCACCACCAAAAAGTACACTGTTACCACATGCATGCCAACTAACCTCTCACCCCCACCATCAAAATAATGTCCTCACACACCCCTCCCATCTACCACCCACCCCCCAGTCATGCAGTGCGGGGGTATGAAGCACTCCTGGGGAGCCGCCCATGGGGTATCTGGGACCCCCTTGAGGCTGGATTTTGCAATGAGGAATTTCAAGGGGGACCCCCTCGCGCACGGGGGGAGCCCCACGGGGGCGCAGATTGTGCGGTGTGGGTAGGGGGGTGTCATGACCCCGCTACGGAAGGTCATGTGATGGATTTGCTGCAGGCTGCTCGGCTGCGGGTGGTGGACGTGCTGAGGGTGGGGGGGCAAGGACCTGGTGTCATGCTGTTGTTTGGGCACCCAGGAATGGTGCGTGGGGGGGGGGTGTCTGTGGGGTGTTTGTGCTGAAGAGATGGGTGTGGGTTACAAGAGTGGCTGACATGTGATTGGAGGACTGTGCATACAGAAGCACAACACTACATCAAAACCAACACACACGAAAAGGCGTTGGATGCAGTGGAGTGCCTTGGTACACAACTCATTGTCGGAGCAGGGCCCCGCAGCAGCTGCCGGCCCCCCCCTGTAGCTCTGGGCCCCCCAGCAGGCACTGCTGCACGTCAGCCTAGCACCGCTGCACCTGCTGCAACACATGCAGGGGACCATGTGAATGGGATGGTGCAGGCGGCAACAATGGGGGGGCCCGCTGGGTCGGGGCAACAGGGCCCTGCCAATTCTGCGTCGGCGTCGCATCAGGCCCCTGGGATGAGTACTGCATCCTCCAGTCAACCCCCTGCTGCAGAGGTATGGGGTGATGTGGTGGTGTTGCATGTGTGTCCGGCAGACATGTTGGTGTGTTGTAGGCATGCTGCTATACATGGACAGCCACACCCATGCTGTTTGTATCTTGTATCTTGTATCATGTACATATATCACCCCACCATCAGGGATTGGTGTTGTGGGAGGGGTCCATCGCCAAGTCTGGTACCGTGCAATGCCGTGTACGCTGCTTGCGCCCCTCCCCACAAGAGCGTCACCATGCCAGTGCCCCCGAAGCCCCCGAGGGATGGCCGGCGGTGCTTGACGTCCAATTTCGAGCCTCTATATCATCAGTGGTGGGCAAAGACGTGTATGGAGCGCATCCACCGCAGGATCGGGCTGTGTTGAGGATGATTGCAGCACCGGGAGATGCAGCAGATGCCAAGGGGTTTGCTGGGTTTTGTCAGTATCTTGGTGGCAAGCAGCGGGCGGGGGTGGTCAAGGGGCTGTCGGGGGGGCGCACTGCGTATTTGATCCCGCATTCGGTAGAGGTCTGCAAGGCGCTGCATGTGCCGGTGGAGCCTGTGTGTATGCTCATGTTGATTGTTGGGCCAGCTGCACGCAAGTGACGAGGGGTTGGCCAGCACGCAAGTGACGAGGGGTTGATGTTCTTTTTTGAGGTTTCTCCCTTGTTTCTGTGAATTGTACCTGGAATTTGTACATCATTTCAATACACTCGATGCTATAACCATGTCTACCAGACTATTACGAAGGCAGAGGGGATCCCATGCTGATGATGGCAAGCACGAGGCTGCAGCACTGGCAGCAGTAGCTGTGGGCCTCAAACCCAGCATTGTCACTCCAGAGGAACGTAAAGTGTTTCGGTTAGAGCACAATACCTATCTAGCTACGAGGTATTTCCTTGTCAACGTTGAGACATTGAGTTGTTTTGTTGTTGGGTGACAGCAAGTCAGGCGTGATGTTTGTGTGATGACTATGTATGTGTTATTGGGGTGTATTAGAAAGGTTGCAGGAAGGAATGACGTCCTGCCTCAGGAACAAGATCCTTGAGCGATGGTGGAATGACTTGACCACCTTTATCACTAGAGAAGATGCCATCGGTATGCTATGTGGTGGTGTGCAGCAGTAGCAGATGTGCAGCAGTAGCAAACTACAGCATCCTTGCATGCGCAACATATGCTCCTGCATTGTTAACACGCCCATCTGTGATCGACTCTGACAAGTACAGACCTCACATTCCTTTCCCCTCACAAACACACACACACAACACAAACAAAACACACAGCCATGGCAGAGGATGATCCCAAGGCAATCAAGTGGTTTGCAAGGGTGTATGACTTCCTTATGGATCATGGACATATCAATTTCGGTGTGTGTGTGCCAGCCGCAGTCAAAGAAAAAGAGAAAGAAGATGTAAACCAAGGTATGTGCTGCACCATGGTATACACACACACACATGCAACAACCCACACACACACTCAACCCCCCCCACACACATTCAACAACCCCCCACAACACAGAGCTCACAGACGAACGCATCATCCACACCACATGGGACTTGCTTGAAAAAGCAGATTTCGCCACCACCACCAGCAAACAAATCAAGCAAAACTTCCTCGCAGCATGCAGCCTCACAGAGTGGCCCTCCCAGCAGGTCAAAGATTTGGTCAACGCTCAAATACAAGCCTCCATCAATGGGGAAACCCGACCAAAAAGGTCAACACAGAAACAAACACCGCAAAAACCAAAAACAAGGGCCCCACGACCACCACAGCGGCAGAGGGGGGCCCGGGTGTTGGTGGTGGGGGCGGGCCCAGCGGGGCTCACTGCAGCCTTGCATTTGCAGCGTGCAGGGGTTGATGTGACTGTGCTTGAGGCCAGGGATAGGGTGGGTGGGAGGGTGCATAGCTATCAGGGAAATGGGTTTTCAGTGCCTGTGGATTTGGGGGCGTCGTTGATCACAGGTTGGGGGGGGGGGGGACACAGGGGGTGTACAGTGGTGTTGTTCTACATTGTTGTACAGTGGTGTTGTGACAGTGATGTTGTACAGTGGTGTTGTGTACAGTGGTGTTGTACACATGTGGCTTGGCTTGGTGTTTTCCTGAGGTAGATGTGGATTTGATGAGGTTGTTGTGAGCGTGTGTTGATGTGTTGGTATGCGCAGACACCCTGTGTAGGTGTATGCGCATCATTACACACATCATGACACACATCATGACACACATCATGACACTCATCATCATTACACTCATCATTACACTCATCTTACACTCATCATTACATGCATAATTACACACACATACAGGATGTGAGGTGGTGATGGATGGTGATCGCCCAATGTATCCTGACAGAAGTGCATTGCTGTGCAAACAATTGGGGGTGCGTCTGCATGAACTCAACCCCGACAACTTGCCCCTCATTGATGTGTTGACTGGTCAACGCATTGGGCAGGATGTTGACCAAGAAGTCGTCAAGTATGTGTGGGAGTGTTTGGGAATGTGGATGTGTGGGAGTGTGGATGTGTGGATGTGTGGGAATGTGGATGTGTGGATGTGTGGGAATGTGGATGTGTGGACGTGTGGGAATGTGGATGTGTGGATGTGTGGGAATGTGGATGTGTGGATGTGTGGGAATGTGGATGTGTGGACGTGTGGGAATGTGGATGTGTGGATGTGTGGGAATGTGGATGTGTGGATGTGTGGGAATGTGGATGTGTGGGAGTATGGTGTGGATGTGGATAGTAGTGCATGTGTTTGTCGTTGCCCCCATCCTTTCTCTCCTCCCCTTGTTTTTCATCACACCCTCCCCGTGCATTTCATCCCATCCTTCCCTTGACATCCTCCCCTTGTTTTTCATCCCCTTGTTTTTCACATGCACAGGTTGGCTGACAGGCTATTGGACGACAGTGCTGAGCTGGCAGGCACACTGCCCACCTCAGAAGCAGAAAAGATGTCTTTAGAACAAGGGTTGCAACAGGCACTCGAGGCGTACTTGGATGGGGAGACTGCTGCACAACGTGCTGCTGCACAATATGGTGGGTGTGGGGGGTTGGGGTGGGGGTGTGGGGATGTGTGTGGGTGTGGGTGGGTGTATGTGCATGTGGGTGGTGTATACCTGCACAATATGGTGGGGGAGGGTGTATGGGAACGTGTATGTGGTGTCTATCCTTTTCATATGCTTTTCCTGAATACCCCCCATCCTCACCACTGCCCACCCTCCATCAACCCCCAACCCCATCCACACACAGAAGCACAACCCCACCCCACCCATGAACCCGAAGAACAGTCTACACGAGTGGTGCGACGTGTAGTGATCATGGGTGATGACTCCGATGATGATCTCCCTGTCCGCAGTAAACTATCAAATAATGGGAGCCTCCAGGGGGCCCTCTCTCTAGATTTGGGGGGCCCTGCCGACAGCAACGCTACGGCTGCTGCTGCAGGTGCTGTGGAGGGCATGGGTGGGGGGGGACCCGGGGACAGTATGGATATCAAGGAAGAAAAACAAGGGGATGCTGCAGCAGAAAAACATCATGCAGACGCCAATGCAACAACAAATGGTGCAGCCACTACGAATGGTGGTGGTGCTGCTGCTGGTGAAAGCACACATGCTGGTGGTGATGCCCGTGCTGCTGCTGCTGCTGCAGAGGGTGTGACTAATGGCACCACTGCCACTGGTGGTGCTATTGTTACTGCTGCTGCTGCTGCTGCTGCTGGTGCTCCTGTCACTGGTGTTAGGCGTACACTGGGTGAGTTGGAGTCCAGGTTGCTGCAGTGGCAATGGGCCAATGCAGAGTATGGCAACAGTGCTTGCTTGGATAAGGTGTGTATGGGGAGTGGGGTGTGTGTGTGGAGAGTGGGGTGGAGGAGAGTGGGGTGTGTGGAGAGAGGGTATATGTGTCTTGTGATGAGTATCGTGTTGTGTTTGTTATACGAAATGTACATGTATATCCATTGTATTCAATTATTTTGTACTGAACAACGACAGCATCCCCCAACCACCACACACACACACACACACACACACACACACTGATGCACTCCTACAATACACCCCCCCACCATTACAGGTATCCCTCATGCATTGGAATCAAGATGAGGAGTGTGGGGGCGGCTTTGGTGGTCATCACGCCATGGTGATCGGTGGCTACAACCAACCCCTCATAGCCATGGCAAACCAACTCACAGGCCTGCGACTCAACACACCTGTAGAATCCATAGCCTACTCAGAATCCGGTGTACAGGTGACTGTACACGGGGGGGAGGTGCTCCAGGGTAATGCTGTGATCGTCACGGTCCCACTTGGGTGTTTAAAGGCCGGGTCGATTCGATTCCAGCCACCGCTCCCCCAGTGGAAATTAAGTGCGATTGAGAATGTGGGTTTTGGGAATTTAAACAAGGTGGTTTTGGAGTTTGATCGTGTGTTTTGGGAGGATGATGCGGATTTTTTTGGGGCAGTGTTGGAGTTTGATCAAGGGGACCCGTTGGATACGAGGGGCCGGTGTTTTCAGTTTTGGAATATTCATCGGTTTTCGGGGGCCCCTGTGTTGACGGCGCTGCTGGCTGGAAGAGCAGCTGATGAGGTGGGGTGGGGTTGTGTGTGTGGGGGGGGTGTATGTGATAATGGGTGTGTGTATGTACATACGTATAATGATGCATGGCATTGTGTATCATGCAATCCCTCCTTCTGGCACACACACACACACATCCACACACACATCCACACACACATCCACACACACATCCACACACACACACACACACATTCTCTCTCTCTCTCTCTTACACACACAACCTCTCTCTCTCACACACACACACAAACACACACACACACACACTCACCCTCACCCTCACACACACTCTCACGCACACACACAGGCTGAGTCAAAGGGCCCCGAGAAGATGAAGCAAGAAGCCCTACAGGTGTTGCGCTCCATATATGGGCATGATGCTGTACCAGAGCCACGTGCGTATGTGGTCTCTCAGTGGGCAGCAGACCCCTATACAAGGGGGTCGTATAGTTATGTGGCAGTTGGGGCGTCAGGGGAGGATTATGATCTGCTGAGTAGAGCATTGGCCAAGGTGTGTGGGGGTGTTTGGGGGTGTGTGAGGGGTGTGTGGGGGACATTTGCTGCGTGTTTGGGGGTGAACATGGTCAAGGCATTTCATTGGGGCTCGGTTGACTAGAGAGCAACATCATGGTTGACTGAGAACAACATCATGGTTGACCAGAAAACAACAGCAGAATTGATGTTGATGTGAACAACATGGTCACAATGAAAACCACCCTTTTGACAACTATACAGGGGTGTTTGTGTTTTGCAGGGGAGCATACAATAAAGGCACACCTAGACACTGTTGGGGGCGCCATGTTATCTGGTCTGCGGGAAGGGGTGCGGGTGCTCGACATGCTGACCATCAAGAACGAAGAGGGGGAGGAATCTGACAGTGACGAGGAGATGAGTGAGAACGCGGAGAGTGAGGTGTGATGCATGCTGTGTGGGGGTGTGATGCTATGTGTGGGGTTGGGATGCTATGTGTGGGGGTATTGATTGTGTGGCGGCTGGATGTTGTGAGAACAAGGGGTGGTGGGTGATTGGGTATGAGAGGGGACACGGGTTGAGGAGTGTGGGTGATTGGGTGTGGGTTATGCACGTGTGACATAGAGTATGTATGACATAGGGAGGCTGCACATGTGTCTGCTTGTATACCTGAACTGTGCAGGGGCATGAGGAGGCACGTGGCAGGAAACGACCAAGAAGCAAGGACGGTGTGTATGTTCAATTCGTCATCATGCTGTTGTTTAACTTGCAAACAGAGCCCTGCAATAATAATGATGATGATGATGATGATGATGATCAAACCGATTGGAAGACACAAGCACACACAATACTCACAGGTCGAAATGGCAGTCAGAAAAAACGCAACGTTAATGGTGTGGGCAACGGCAAGGGACGCTCGGTATGCATGCTGTGCGTGCTGTGGGGTGTGCTGTGCGTGCTGGGGTGTGGTGATGCAAGTGGTTACAACGCACCTCAACCATTGATTTTTGAGCTTGCAAGTAAAAGGGGGTCGACACTACCCACACAACATCCATCTCCACCTCATAAATCTCCACCTCATAAATCTCCACCTCTCCACAGAAAAAGGCTTCAGATGCTGGCAGTGGAGATATCTGGGATGCTATTGGTAAATCCAAAATCGACATCCCTTCTGGTACTGATGATGATGATGATGATGGTTTTGAGGAGGATGGGGATCCGGAAGGTGACCTGCTGCCACATCAGCGAGGTAGGGGGTGCACATGCACAGCAGGGTGATGGCACTGTGATGATGAGCACCTCAACACACGCGCATCATCTCAACCATCACCTCAACAGACACAGCACCTCGTCGACGGGTGACGGTCACAGAGCTCTTTGTACCTCGACCTGAGGAGGAGCAGCGAGCAAGCAAGGCACTCTGGAAGGCCCTCATACAAGCAGAACTAGGTAGGACCACATTCCTTAAAAAAACCGAAACCTGTGTGTTGTGGTAGTGTCTATGCATTCCTACACATACACATACACATCCATTTATGCATACAAAGCGCCTCGGCCCACACGTACACCGCACTACCCACACACACACCACACCTTCACACACACACACACGCACACCTTCACACACACACACATCTACACAGGCAGTATTGACTCATTGATAGAAGAATTTGACAAGCAGCAAACCATAGAGGCACGTGTCACAGCGTGCAAGGCATTGGCCACCGCTGCTGCGCATGCTAGAAGACGTGCTGCTGGTATGTGTTTTGTGATGATATGTGTTTTGTGATGATATGTGTTTTGTGAGAAACTGCTATTTATATGTGCGTTGTTGTGGTGGTGGTGATTGCATGTGTGTCAACCATGTATGTGATTGTGATTGTTCCACACATACCATATTTATGTGCACACACTCCCACACAAACATGCTTCACGAATTTCCATTACACAATAATTCTTCACGAGTTTCCATTACACATGCATCATTCACACCACCCATGTGTGCTCCCCCCCCCATGCCCCTCCTGCATACTCCTCCCCCCCCCACCCCCACCACACACCCCCATGACACACCTCCACCACAGAAAGCATCGAGTGCATGCAAATCCTGGTCAAGTGGATAAAAAGTGTCATCCTAGACACCCGCAGCTTTATCCTCCTGGAGCACATCCTCAAACTCCTCCAAGTCCTCCCCTTTTGCCTGGAAACCCTAAAGTTGAGTGGAGTCGCGACTGCAGTCAAGAGTGTTCTAGAAGACCACCCACTGCGGGACATTCGAAAGCTTGCAGAAGGCGTGGTGGTGCACTGGTTGCGGGAAGGAGAGGGGGAGGAGGTGGAGGTAGAGGAGGGGGGGGGGGCGGCTGCTGCACCAGTGCGGCCTGTGGTGCCCAAGGTGCCAGTGCAGCTAAAAGAGGAGGATGAGCGGTTGTTGAGGGAGAAGGAAGCTGCTATTGCACAGGTATGGTGTTGTGGTGTTTTGTATTGTGTTTTTGTGTTTGTGTATGGTGTTTCGTATGATGGATGTACTGTGTGCAACAATACGTGGTCGCAGTGTTGCACACCCTCACACTCTCACACCTTCACATGCACACATATATACAAAAACACAAACATAAACACATACCCTCACACCCTCACGCACACACCTCACGCACACCCTCACACCCTCACACGCACCCCCAAACAAAACACAGGCTGAGGAAGAAGCTCGTTGTTTGAATGAACAACTCCAACAGCTGGAGGCCCAACATGCCAATGCACCTCAGTCAAGTGCACCCCAGGAATTTGTTGACTTTGAAGATTTTGCAGGTAATGGTGCAGGAAGTCCTGTACATGCTGGTCAAACCAAATCATCCCGTAAACATGGGGATAAGCAGCATCATGGGGATAAGCATCATCATGGTGATAAGCAGCATCATGGGGATATGCATCATGGGGATAAGCAGCATGGGGATAAGCAGCATGGACATCATAAACACAGTCGTCATGAGAGTGGATCGAAAAGGGGTGGGAAGGAGGGAGGGAGCCATCGTGATGGTGGCAAGGAGGGGCACAAGGAGAAGCACAGGGAGGGGCACAAGGCAGGTGGGAGTGTGGTGCCATCCAAAGGTATATCCATATCCATCTCTCTCTCTCTCTCTCTCTCTCTCTTATATATATAAGGGTGGTGTATGAGTTGGTTGGTGAGTGTGTTGAGAGTATGAGGCATGTGTGTGGGTATTGTACAATGTTGTGCCATGTGTGTGCAGATGTACATGTGTGGGTGCATGTACACCATTGCTGTGTACACCACTGCTGTACACAACAGAAAAGAATTAAGCAAGTCGACTCACATGTGTCCCTCCTTACACTTGCAGCTGCCAAGGAAGGTGCTGATGCATCTGCTGCACATGAGCCTGCATTCAAGCAAGCAGTGTCTACATTCATTCAAAATATACTGCAACCCTTGTACAAGCAAGACAAATTATCCAAGTACGTGAGTGAGCTTTGTCTTTTTTCTTTCAGTTGTTTTTTCTTTCAGTGTTTTTTCTTTCAGTTGTTGTTCTGTCAGTGGGTTTTCTTTCGAGCTTTTTTCTGACGCAAACACACCCCCACCACCACCACACACACACAAACAAACACACTCACACCTCCATTACACAATTGCAGGGAGTCTTTCAAGTTGGTATGGAGCAAGGCAAAAACAAAAGTGCTTTCAACTGCCAAGCCAGGGAGTAGTGCATCATCTTTTTTCACTGACAAGGGGAAGAGCAAGGTATGTTGTGTGTGTTGTTGTTGTTGTGGGTGCTCTTGTGGGGTAGTTGTTGTCGTGGGTGCTCTGTGCTGCCTGTATGGTATGCTGCCACATACACACAATGTACACCTCACAATGCACACCTCACAATGTACACCTCACACCTTCTTCCTATGCAGACCAAGGAGCTGGTGATGCAGTATGTTGAAAAGTATGGAAAACGCAGTTGACCGTTGCTGCATTGCTGTCTTATGTACTTGCATATCCATTGCTACCTCATATGTACCTGCAAGTCCATTGGCCCCTTGGTTTTCTCTCTGTGGGTTTGTCTCAGTTTTCACTCAGCAGTCCTTTGCCCTTAGCAATCCACACTTTTGACTGCAGCATGTGTTACATAACAACCCAACATGTTGTTGACAATGATTGAGAGAACGTGCATCACATCAAAACAAACCTGCATCACATCAAAACACATGCATGCATGTGTGTACTGTGTGTAACGAGAACAAATTGATGAATCTCAAGCTGATGTGTGTCAAGCTGATGTGTGTCAAGCACATGTGTCTATGGTGTCAACACACCCTCGACAAACAAAACATCAAAATCACGCTATGTGTGTTGAAGCAACAGCAAACATGAATACCACACATTCCGCAAACCCATGCATCATCATGCAGTACAGCTATGCATGCAGTACATCGCCATGCAGGTGTGCATACAGCTATCATGCAGGACAGCGCCATACGGCATGCTACAAAAGGCAAGTACAGCACCCATACATGTTTTACTGCAGGCGATGAATGAAGTGATGAAACTCCAGCCGAAATCCCTTGTTCAAGTAGAGCCGGTGAGCCGCATGCCGTGCTTCACCACTGTCAAGCTGTATAGTAGTGCACCCCTGTCGTTTGGCATATGCAATTGCATATTCTAAGAGCAACGCAGCATAGCCCTGTGTACGTGGTGTGTTAGATTGTGGTTTGAAAACACATGGTGGGTTGGTGGTTGAAGAGGGTGGAGCATGTGAAACGAGAGGGGATGGGTATGAAATAGAGGGGATGGGTATGAAACGAGAGGGGATGGGTATGAAACGAGAGGGGATGGGTATGAATGAGGGCACATGCATGATTTCTATCAACCAGTACCTCAACCATTTTCCCCAACACATCATCCCCACTATTACCATACCATTTTCCGTGCACTGCTGCTCGTTATCAAATCATCTATATACATAAACCGCCCACATTCCAACTTGTGCATAATGCGAAAGCCCATCACTGCAGCATAATCCTTGCTTGATGGTGATGGTGCTGCTATCAACCTGTGTTATTGGTGGGACTTGTTGAGAGTTGATGTAAGAATAAACAACATGCCTCCCCACCGACACATGGTTCCCCACAAACACATGCCTCCCCACCCACATCACACGTACTGGTATCCTTCTTCTTGTTGTAGCTTAATACGCTGTACAAACCCTTCACGTTCAAGATGTGGTCGCAACTCCTTGAGAGCAGCAAAGCAGTTTGCAATGGCAGCATCAGTGTCTACGATGACAAGGGTGCGGCTGTCTTTGATGGCCGGCACAACGGGCAGCTGGTGTCCGACCAAGCCATTGAGAGGGTCTGACAAGACTTGCAATTGGATTGCTTGCTCTTGTTCTGATGCCTTGACGTGTGAGGGGAGCTGCACCTGCTGATGGTCTGCGGGACCAGCACCATTGTCAGTGGAAGTAGAACCATTTGCTTGGCCATCGCTGGTGTGTGACAGTGATTTGATAAGTGAAATCATATTGAGGGGCGTGTTTACTAGGTGTATTTATTCACGACAAGCAACTTGGGTAAGATGAAGATTGGGTGGGTAATGGCACTGCTCGAGCATAGCTCAAGGCGATATTGATCACAACTAATCAAAAGTGCAATAGTAATGGCATCTAATCTAGTTACAGGAAAAAGTCCGACATTATGATTACCAATTCAAAACACCAATCATCACCGCATCACGCCTGCCCTGAGCACGTCGATCATATTGAATATGTGTTGTGCACTCCCAGCCTTGACCTGCTGGTGCAAAAACAGTGCTGCATCCACCGTCCCCTCTGCATAAATTGTCCTCCCACATACATTGTGCTTGAACTGAAACACCACATCCCCACCAGGGCTCGTCAGCGTGTATGTGTGGAATGCATGCCCCCCCAAGTGGTTTTCAGGCACCCCCATTTCCTCAATCTGCTCTGCAGCCTGCCTCACCTTGCGAATCTGACTCTGTGGATGTGGGGTGGAAGGTTGAGGTGGAATGTATCATATATGAGGTGCTCTCAGATTGTTGATATGCTATGTGTTGATACGCTGAATTGTGGGTGACTGAAACACACACATAGCATACACACCAACAATCCACACACAGCATGTACATGACATAACACAAAAACAACCCACACACATTCCACACATACACACATCCCACACATACCCCCCCCCCCCCACTACACCCCTACCTGCTCAAACTCCAACCCCAATTTCTGCATGGAGGCCACTACAGCCTTTGCTGTGCCTGATGTGTCAGCCTTTGTTTTCTGATGGCTCTCTGTGACGTCCAGTGTATACCCTGTGAATGCACCTGGGAAGTTGGTTGACAACAAATCAATCATGGCCTGAAATGCAACAACCTGCGGAGAGAGGGGGGAATGTGAGGAAGGGTGTGAGGGAGAGGGTGTAAGGGAGAGGGTGTTAGGGAGAAGGTGTGAGGGAGTGTGTGTGTGTGTGTGAGGGAGTGTATGATTTGGGATGCACATACACACACACATACACATACACATGCACATACACATACACACCTATACTCATACATATACACATACACACCTATACACACCTGTTTGCCCATGTTGGGTGCAATGACGGCATAGGTGCCTGTCTCCTGTACATCCTCATACATCTGCTCCACATCACCACTTGTCGTGCCCATTACAAATGGCACCTTGTTGTCACAGTAAAAGCGTGCATTGCCTGTGTTGTGTTGTGTGGTTGGTGGGTGTGGTTGGTGGGTGTGGTTGGTGGTGTGGTTGGTGGTGTGGTTGGTGGTGTGGGTACCTATGTCAAACGTGTGCTGGGGGCAAAACACACCCCAACAGGAAACACACAGCATGCATGACAACGCAACACTATACACACTGCATACTATACACACTCCATAAAAAACACACTCCACAAAACACATACCATTGACAGCGGATGGCAGTGTGTAGTCGACGATGATCAAATCTGCATACTTTTGCTTGATGGTGTCCATTGCGTGCTGTCGCTCTTCTGGTGGCACCACCTCTACTGGTATACCGGATACGCCAATGTTGGATACTGCCACACCCCCTGATTCACCAGTAAAACTATATGGTACCAGTGTCAAGCCTGCTCGTACCACCGCTTCAGCCGTGGCATGTCCCATCTGCGGTTGTTTGCAAATCCATGAAACACACAACGTACATTGGTACTACATACACGTTTTGCTAACGATCATGCAATATATATGGCACACCAAAAACCAACAACCTTGCCAGAGCAGGAATTGACCATGATTGCTGGTGTATCCCCCTGCTTAGCCATGCAGCGTACAGCACGCCTTGTGCGATTGCTAGTTGTGCTGCGAAAATGTCCTAGGTGATTTGGTACAGGATTGGTGGCACATTTCATTGTTTGACTTTGCAGCATTGTTGTTGGTGCTGGCTATTGGCTGTGTGTTTCAACACTGTTTGGGTAGTACGGTAATATTATTTGGGTTGCTACACTAGAGGGATCATGAAAAAAAAGTCGAGATAAAACAAAAGTGTGTGGTGTTTGGACCACACACATCACTACATCAGATGCGCATAGGCGACTTAAAGCACTGCAAAGTTTTACTGGAGGCAAACACATACAAAGACACGTATACAATGTAGAACAAAACAATGGTGAGATATGCCACATGCGTGTGACATATGCACACACACGCCCTGCGCAACACCACACACAACATCACACCCCTTGTGTTGTTGTCATGCACGTTATTAACCAACATTATCACTGCAACCCTACTAGTACACATACTCTACCGCAGCTGCGCCACCAGCAGCACCACGGTTGCGATAAGCAGCCCATACTCCTCACCAAACAGGCTCACAATCTTGCGCAACCCAGCAGATCGTGCAGCCGTGTCGGTGCTGCTCAATTGATGCACAGCACGGGCGATAATACGTGCGGAATTGCCTTCTGCAGTATCATTGGGGCTTGCCAGTAGGCTCTGCACCTGGGCCAGCGTGCTCAGCGTGTGCCGATCCGCAACGCCACCCCTGGGATGTGACATGTGACATGGGATGAGAACATGTCAAGGACATGTCAAGGACATGTCAAGGACACATGAAGGACATATATACCAATAGAACCCCCCACAATACATAGTAACAATACGTATTACAGAGCAACTCATTACCCCCCCCCAAAAAAAACAATACCTCAATCCGCCACCCGTGCCGGCCCCTCCCCCCCCCCCGCCCCGCATGCCCTGCAGTGCCTCCATAGTGGCCAACAGCTGCCTCAGATTGGTCAGCGCAGATGCTTCTGGACTGCTGCTGTTGCTCTGGAGGTGCTTCATAATGTCCTCTGCAGTCACTGTGATGCTGCTGCTGGTCTTGCTGGCAGAGCTGTCACTGGCACTTGCCGACCCTGGAGAGCGCACCGAGGCTGGGGTGCTGCACTGGGAAGACAGGCTGCTGCGAGTGAGGCGCATGGCACGGTCAGATGAGGGCCGTCGGGTGGGGTTGGACTGGGTGTAGGGGGAGGGGCACCGGGAGGTGGACGCCCCCCCAGAGCTGCCTGGGCTGACAGCACCACTGAGGGTGCCGTTGCGGGTGGGACTGCCCTTGGGTGTGTAGTCGTTGCTGTGCTGGTGGGCGGCTGCAGAGGCGGTGGTGGGGGTGCGTGGACGGTAGGTTGGTGGCTCCACCATTTGCATTGGCCGTTTTCCCTTTTCTGCTGCGGTGGGCTGCTTTATTGGGGGAGAGTGTATGGCTGGTTTGTCCAGGTCGCCAGTCAGGTCACGGGTGCCACGGGGTGTGACGGTGTCCTTGGTGGGGACAAGATGCTGTGGATCTGCCGTGATTTCGCTGGTACTTGGACGTTTAAACGGAGTGTACGGTGGAGGTGAGGAGACTGCTGCCATAGGGGTGATGGGTATGTCCGTAAACTCACCCACGCTATCGGCCTCTGTTCACAGTGGATGATCGTGATGATCGAGGAGATCGTGAAGATGGCGAGTTGTGTTGAGGGCAATGATGTATCGCATCACCGGAGGCCATCGTGTAACAAAAGTGCCCCCGCAACAAGTACAAAAAAATATCCCCCCCGGCATTCATCATCGTTGATCACCACCGATGATCACGCATACCAGGAGTTGTGGGCTCGCTACCCCGCTTTGAACCCTTTCTTGAGGTTGTGAATGGACGAAACAGCTTCATCCAGGATGATACCAACGGGGACGTCGCAGATCACTGTCGATGGATGCGGGGTCCTATCGACTCTGCGTGGCTAGGCTAGGCGGGCATGACACTGGCGTAAGTAATAGGTAATCCACAATGTACTCGTACAAGCATTCTGTGTTTTGAACGAAATTGCAGTCGTTGTATACCAGACGGGTTGGGGGTACCTTGGCCCAGAGGAGGGGCAATAACATTTGTGTTTTGATTGCACACGAATTCTCTCTCACAAAAAACATCATCACTATCATCTAGTTCTTCAGCAGCAGCTCTGCAATCTGCACAGCGTTGAGTGCCGCCCCCTTTTTGATCTGGTCACCACACACAAAAATGTCCAGCCCCTTGTTGTCATCTCGGCTGATGTCGCGTCGGATGCGCCCCACAAACACATCATCCTTGGTGGATGCATCCAATGGTGTGGGGAAGCGGTTGGCTGCACGGTCATCAATCACTTGCACACCCGGTGCACCCGCAAGCACCTGTGTTGTTGTGGTTGGGGGGGGGGGGGGGGTGAAAAGGGCAACGACCAACAATGGAAGACAACCCCTCTGGCCTCAAAACACCCATCTCATCAAAACACCCTTCTCAACACACACCCCTCTCAACAAATCACCACTCTCAACACCGCCCCCCTTGAAAACACAACCATGGTACCTCTTTTGCCTTTGACTCTGTCATGTCCTGTGCAAATTCCAAGTTGATAGACTCTGCATGTGCCCTCATCACTGGAACGCGTATGCACGTTGCTGTGATAGCCACATCATCCACCCCCCAAATCTTCTTTGTTTCCTTGACAAGCTTCATCTCCTCCTCATTGTACCCTGTCTCTGTGACGTCGCTGTTGTGGCTGAAAATGTTGAATGCGTATTGAAAGGGGAAGATGTTGGTGGTAGGGGGGCGACCTTCCAACACATCACGGGTTTGCTGCTCAAGTTCCTCCATTGCTGCTTGCCCTGCACCACTTGCTGCCTGAGAGGGGGTTTGTTGGGGGGGGTGATGGGGTGCGTGTTGGGGATGAATGAGCGAGAGAGCGCGCACATATCGGTGAATTGCATGTGTTTGTTTCTGTGCATATGAATGTTGTATGTATGTTGTGCATACATATTGTTGTGACACACACCAATACGCACCTGGTATGTGGACACCACCATGCGCTTCACTTGCCCAGCCTTGTGCAATGGTGTGACGGCCATCAGTGCAATGATAGTGGAGCAGTTGGGGTTGGCTATGATTCCCCCTTGACCAGGTTTCATGCCAGACATAGCATGTGGGTTCACCTCTGGTATGACCAGGGGCACTCCTTCATTCATGCGGAATGCGCTGCTGTTATCTACCACCTGTGATGATGTTGTGATGATGTTGTGATGATGTTGTGATGATGTTGTGATGATGTTGTGATGATGGGGGGCATGTGTCGTGCGGAAAATGTGTGTTGTCGTAGACACCACACAACCACCACCATCACCAACAACACTATGCATACCCAAAAACACACCCCAAAACACACCCCAAAACACCCACACATACTGTGCAGCCAGCATCAGAGGCGATGGGTCCATATTTCTTACTGATGGATCCACCAGCTGAAAACAATGCAATGTCAATACCATCAAAACTGTGTGGAGGGTGTGTATGGAGAGGGTGTGTATGGAGAGGGTGTGTATGGAGTGTGTGTGTGGAGCATGCTTGTATGTGTAGCATGTGTGAAAGAAAAGTACAGGTGTGGTGACACACATGCATAGTGAATGCACAGTAAACACCTCCACCACCATCATCATCATCATCATCATCATCATCATCATCATCATCAAAAACAACCCCCAGTCCAACCTCTTGTCTGTGAGCTCCTCAATGACGTACTCTTGTGAATCAAACTCTACCTTTTTACCAGCAGATCTGATGGTGATGCATTGGGGTACGTCGGTGTACTCGGATGTGGAAAGTGTGCAATACACACAAAAGATGGTGGCGCATACAAAATACACATCAGCCAGCATGCCATACCGTGCTGATGCAAGCATTCTGATGTCAGAGTATGGAAAGTCACGCTCCTTGAGAACCTGTGAGTAGCGGATTCACCAGCAGTGGACACCATGATGCTCCCACCGTCATCATCCCACCACAGCATCATCCCACTCTACCTTCAAAAACTCCTGTCCTACTGCACCAGTGACACCCACAACCGCGATTTTGGGACCGCTTTCAGTTTTTGCTGCATACACACGAACAGCACGACGAGGTTGCACCATGCAGACCGAGCTGTGCTGCACACGCATTGCATTCTGGCTGCTGCCAAGCTGCACGTGCTGTCGCAAAGCCATCTCAACGTGGACAATATGACCAGGATCGTAGACCAGGTAGAACACAAGGGGATATGGATTGACGGCTAGATTGACCAAACGTTTGCACGAACGTGGGTTTCAGCCACAACTTGCTTTCTGCTACAACTTGCTCGCACGCTTTATGTTGTTCTGTATGAACTGAATTGATGGGGAAGATGGTGTTTTGGGTGTTGGCAGAAAAACACCATCACGGTGTTGTGTCAAAACAAACACCTTGCTCAACATCATATGAACTATATGCACGATCCATGAGATATGCATAGCATATGCATAGCATGCAAAACCACGTCGTGTTTCAACGGGCAGATCACCAATCAAGGGCATGCATACACACACCAGTTGCCAATAGCAGTCGCCAATCAACCTGATTCACCTGCAATATGATTATTGTACAGGAAACACATCACGCATTTGCTCATTGCATGTAGACAGCGCGGTGCATCAACAGGATCATTGTATTGTACACCCCAAGCAAGCACATAACCATGGCATCGAAGCAAGTAAGGCATTCCCCCCAAAGCAAAATGCTCAGCTTTGAAGACCTTGTCAGTCGGGGGGTGCTCCAACGAGGGGATGTGCTTCGGTGCATGGTGTGTGATCGGTGATGTTCCAACACAACACAGGGTGTGTCTATTGCTGTACCTTATTGCACCATCCACACAGGACATCACATCAGGCACATTGCATGGTGTTGGCGTTGTCTACCACAATGGCATCATCATGCCGCCCGCCACCAAACTAATGACACCTGCAGCCTTTGTGCAGGTAGCCACAGGCAACAATCCCCAGGATGCACACATTGTCACAGCGGACAATAGATTGCTCCAGGTTATCGTGATTGGTGGCATACTGTCGTTTTTCATGTGTTCGCAGTCAACATCCACACCATGTGTGTATACCATACAACCCACACCAAACAATCCACACAGGACCTATTTCATGCACCCCCACCCCCACCAGCAGCACCCACTCCAGCAGACACCACCTCCCCCAGCACACCCACCGCAGCACCGGGCCCGCCATCCACAGGGCCCCTCCCATCTGATCCTGCGCCACCATCCCCCAGTAGCAGGGCATGGGAGTCGGGGCGGCACGGGCATGTGGTGTTTCAGCCAGTGGTGGCAGTGGATCCTGAAGCAGCAGATGAGACGTGCCGCATGTGTGGATATGGGGTAAGTGGGGATGGATGTGGGGTAGATGGAGATGTGGGGTAGGTGGTGGGGAGCGGGAGTGAGTGGTGGTCATGTGTTGATGGATGATGTTGGGACACACATAGGGGCACAAGAGAATGCACAGCACACACACTATACTATGTATATAACACATAAAACACACTTGCGAATACACTCGCAAACCCATACACACGCACACACTATCGCCCCCCCCTACCCACAAACAAAACAGGGTGACATCATCATATGTGACACCTGTCCCGCAACCTTTCATGTGCGGTGTGCAGGGCTTGCTGCTGTGCCTGATGGTGACTTTCATTGTCCTGCATGTCGATGTGCAGTGTGTGGCAATGCAACGTTTCGGGGGCAGTATACCCCCATGTGCAGGGTATGTGGGTGTTTTGTTTGGGTGTGTGGGTTGTGTGTGGGGGGGTTGTTTGTGTGTAATGGTTGTGTGTGTGTTATGGTTGTGTGTGTGTATTTTTGTATGATAGTCATCATGGTATGGCATACATGGGGAGGTGTTGGTGTCGATCGAGCATGTTGTGCTGCATTGTATAGTGTGGGCAACCCCTCACACACCCCTATCATTGCTACACCTTTGTATCATTACAACATGACAGGGACACCCTGTACCTGCCGCCACAAGCAGCAGCAGCTGGGCCACACCTGACACATCAACACCACCACATGCAACTGCAAGCAATGCATCCACCAACACCCAACAGCAACACAGATCCCCTGCTTTACAAGCACCCTCTCTTGCGCAGGGGCCCCCTCTTGTGCACATTCCGAATTGTGAAGAGAGGAGGGCTCAGCAGTGTATGTTGGATACCTTGCTACACAGGGTGGCTACACAAGCACAGGTGCCAGGACAGTTGACAATTATGGGCATGTGTGAAAACATAGGTGTGTGTGTGTGAGTGTTGGGTGAATGCATGGGTGTGTATTTGGTGAATGCATGGGTGTGTGTTTTCCATCCCAATACACCCCACCTTTTCTCAAACACACCCCACCTGTTCCTTAAGTACCTCCAACACACCTCAAATACCTCAAACACAACCTACCCTCAACACAGAACCACTCCCACATGCTCCCGATGCATTCAGCACCATAGCACCCACCCCACCCACCGATGCACGACGGGTGGTGTGTCCAGGCACTCGACGCCTGATCCACATGGGGTGCCTCCCACCTTCCCACCACATTCTCATGCACCTTCCCACCAGTGTGTGGTATAGTGATGCAGCTGCTGGACGTGCTGCTCGGTGTTGGGCGGGGGTGTGTATGCGTGGTGAGCAGGTGGTGGGGGAGGCGGGGGGGGTGGGGTTGACGATGCAACTTATCAATGGTGCTGCTGTGCGCAATCCCATGGTATGATGGATGTTTGTGTGTGTGGTTGGGTGGGTGGGTTGTACGTGTGTATGTGTGGGTGGTTGTGTGTGGCAACAGCACCAACAGCACCTGACATCATACATTATCATGAGTATACATTATCATCAACAGTATACACCCCCCCATCAATCACCCCCAACAGGATGTGAGTGGGTGGTTTCCCTCATACACACTCCCACAACGACAACACCTACGTAGCCTCCTCTCAGCTGCACTTGCGGTGCTTCAGGCTGCATATCCACCAATCATTGACCAGCACACCGGCATGGATATGGTGCCCCTGCTCCTACAAGGGTGGAGTGGGGGGAGTGGGAGTGGGGGCCATGCGCACAATGGTCAACAACACGTGACTGGTCAACAACACATGACTGGTCAACAAAGTGCAGCCCCCCCCCCACCAGCCACCAGCCACGCCCCTGCTGGTCAAACCTGTCATGTTGATTTTTCCACATACCACACCCTTGTCCTGTGTGCAGGCACCACCGTTGTAGGTGCTGCTGTGGTGGGATTGCTTGGTGGGGGTGCAGCAGCCGAGGTGCCGCTCCTGGGTGTGCGACCAGAGTTGCAGTGTAATGGATTGGGGCGGGTGTTGCTTGCTGGGGTGGAGCGGATCTGTTTAGAGGCGGGGGTGGGAGAGGTGCTGGTGCCGTGCATGCTGCCATATGGTGCGGGGATGTGGGTGTGGGGTGGGGGTGGGGGAGTGGGAGTGGATGTACATGTATGTTTGATCATGTACATGTATGAATACAATACACAGTACATGAACCCAAGACACACATTACATGAACCCAAAACACAGGTCAGGTATGCCCTGAACCTTCCCTACCACTCTCATGGCCTGCCCGCTGTGGCTACACCCCAGCTACCGTCACCCAGCGTGTCATAGCAGCAAAATCACGGGCGTTGTTTTTCATTGCAGCACCCTTGATGGGTAAGAAAATAGGGGGGGAGGGTGATGTGACGGTGTATAAAGGGGTGGTACCTGAGGGGGGGCCCTTGGTGATGTGGGCCCCTGGGCAGGGGCCCATGCTTTCCCTCATGCAAGGTGTGTGGTGGGTGTAGTGGTGGGTGGTGTAGTGGTGGCTCGGATTTGAAGTGGTGGGTGGTGGTGTAGCACGCATCCGTGCATATGTACACACACACACACACACAGGTAGCAAAGCCATTGTTGCTACACCCAAGCCCCCCCCAGCCGTGCCTGAATTTGTAATTACAGCCAGTGGGGCAGTGGTGGCAGGTGCTGAGGTAGCTGCAGGCAAGGCCACCATGGGACAAGGAGGTGGTGGTGGTGGTGGTGGTATTGGTGCCGCTGCTGCTGCTGGCATTATCAAAGCGGAGGGTATGGTCAAAACAGAAAACATGGTCAACGCACAAGTGGACATGGTCGACAACATGGTGAAATCGGTCAACATGGAGGGTGTTGAAATCATGCAGCCACATCCTGCAGCAACAGCAGCACTGGCACCACCAGTGCTGCATGTTGCACAACCCACCCCCACACTCCCTGTGGATGTGAAAGTAGAGGGGAGTACAGGGGGAAACACAGGGGAAAATATACAAGGGGGGAATGTACAAGGGGTTGGTGAGGGTTATGCAATACTACCACCAGAGACAGCAGTGGTCATCAGTCAACCCCCCGCAGGGGAAGTGAACGCAGCACAGTTGGCTGCTGCTGCTGACACTGCTGCACTGCGGGTGATGGATCGTGATGCTGGTACCCTCCCTGGTCCTCAACAGTGAATGATATGAGTAATGAATGATAGAGTAATGCTATTCAAAATTGTGATGATGTGGCTGCAGGAAAAAGGTGACATGACACCCACATGAAGCTCCTTTGTGTATTGTTGTTTTTTTGTAGCCGTATATGTTGCTGTGTGCTTTATGCACTCTTAGTATGAAATAAGAACAAAGTTTATCAACCACCAACATGATCAATACTCCACCAACAAAATAACACTTGCACACATGAAATGATCCATTCATTTCTATTCATAATTCATTCTATATCAATATATCATTCCATATCAATACGCACACCACACGACTCCCCACAAGACCACCCCGCCCCCCACAACAACACTACACAGTACCACCCCACTACTCCCTCAACAGCTGCTGCAACACCGATGCCACCTCAGCAGGTGTTGACGCATCTTCCAATGCACCTGCGATCACATGTCCTGGCTGCCCAGGGGGTACCCAGGTGGCCACAGTGGGCACCCCTGTGACTGACAGCACTGGGTCTGACCGCAAGGGGTGTGCTGGGTCCTTCCATGATGTGCGTCCACCCACATTGATGATGAGCAATGGGAGGTTGTGTGTCTTGGCAAACTGATGGACGAGTGGTGCATTTCGCACACAATCTGGGTATGATGGTGTGGGTGAATGTGAGGGAATGCATAGCAGTGGATGGCAATCATCCTCCTCTACCTGAACACCAGCTGACACCCGTGTCGGGATCATCATCTGCAACAAACAACAGCAATACTTTTTGTGTGGCTCTCAGGAGTGCATTGGCGTGTTGTGTATAGTGTTGCCAATCTCTTGTGGTGATACTGTGCATGGTTTTGTGGTGATTGAGAATGGAGTTGGAACAGCAAGTGCAGTATGCCTACATGAAAATGGGAAGGTTTTCACTCTGAGAAAAAATACTAGCATTATCGAGTATACTCAAATTTGCTGGTTGCACCATTTGAAACAGGCAGCCTTGGCAGAACCCACATATTACATCTGAGATCAATCAATCTTGTCGATCCTGGAGTGTAGGCCACTAGACAAACACCTTGATAATAAAATCACAAACCTCATAGTTATTGAGACACGTAGAACCTGACTGTAAACGCGCTGTTGTTGCACCAAATAGGGTGAGCAAGCAGGATGAGCGCAGACCTCGCGCTCTGGGTCACAACATTCTTACTGCAGGGTGCACTCCTAGGCATTGTTATGTACATGGTATGGCCGCACATGCACCTGTGTTGTTTACCACCAATTACGACAACGCCAGTCGTGCTCCACTGTTCAGTCGAAAACAACCGCCTGACACACCAATACATAACACATACACACCATAATACACATACACACACATAGATACACATACACACAACACGTGCACATACACATACATACACGCACACAATAATACACACACACATACAATAATACACTTATGCACAGTTGATATGCTTGGCTGATTTGGAAAATGATTTCATGAACCCATATGATTGCACAAGCAACATAAACAAGTGGCAGGTAGGGTATTCGTGTTGCCTGGTCAATGCATTACTATGCTTAAAGATGTTGTTATTCACACATGCATGTACACAGCACATATGTTATGGGTACACACACAAACACAAACAAACAAAAACAAACAAACAAACATACATATAAACATACAAACAAACAAACACCATACAAACACAAGCAAACAAACAACACACGCAGATGCCAGAGTTTATTATACAGGGTGTCCTCACCACCCTGCTCCTACTGGGGCGCAAGTGGTTTGGCCTCCTACTGCACACCCCTGTGGCTGCCTTTCACGCCCGGCAGTTTCTGCGTAATGAATGGCGTGTGGATGTGACCGAGATATTTCAGCAGTCACAACGCGAAAAACTTCGGCGGTTGGTCAAGTTGGGTGTGTATTTTGTAGGGTTTCTGCTGGTGGTTTTTAGGTATGTGAACGGTGGCGTGGGTGGGTGGAGGTGGGTGGAATCACTGTGTACAAAATCATACACACAAATCACCGTGTGAATCATATAGACGTGGTGCATATGTGGTGTTGCACTCAAGTGCGGTTGTCTCATATATGACGGTGCATGTACATGCATATATGTGGTACATCTTCCCGTGTATACCTGTGCCTGTATATGTAGCACACACCCATATGTATGCTCCTGTGCAACACTTTTCACACTACACAACAGGATGGTGGAGACTGCTGTGTGGACACTGTTGACACCAGAAGGGAGAGCCACAGCACACAAGCTCATGCATGAAGCCATAGCAACAATGCATATATGAGGGTGTATGAATAGACATCCTCATGCATATATGCCATAGGAACCATGTATACATGCCATAGCAACCATGTATACATGCCATAGCAACCATGTATACATGCATGTGTGACAAGACACTCTCATGCATGAAGCAACCATGCATACATGACAATACAAACTTGATGATGTTTGTGTAGGTTGTATTTCATAATCCATGATGATGTGTGTGGGCGTGTGCTCTCTGCGTTGATGTAGTTTTTTCATGTTGCTTGTCGCGCATGGTTGAACTACGTGTATTGTGTGTGGAGACACCCACACTGTGCACTTGATTGCTTTACACTTGATTATACAACACCACACACTCATTGCAGCAACAACACACAACGGTAGCAGAAAATCACAACTCACAAACCCCCTCTTGTTACCCAATCCTTTCCCAATACAATCCCCTCCCACCACGAATCCCCCTGTGTTTGAAACTCTCCCCTCTCTTTTCACAACCGAGCTTCCTCTCTCTTTTCACAACCAGCTCCCCTCTCTTTTCACAACCGAGCTTCCGGAAGGGCATCGGGCCTCGCTTCCTTGCACAACCCACTGATGGTCTTAAACGCGGGGTGATGTGTCCCTACCATCATTTGAAACAGCGTCATCTCACTGGTGGACAAAAATGCCCCGGATTGGGCCAATCGCTGCAGGGCAGCAGCACGGTCACTGAAACGTTGACTGGACACGCCATCTACCAATACATGCACCTCATACCCGCTCTCTGTATGTGGGGAGGGAAATGTGTGTGGGGGAAGGATGTGTGCGGGATGAGGATGGGTTGTGATTGGTTGTCCTCTCACTGCGATGACAACATGACAACAGCAGCAGAAACAAGATCATTATATAGAGGCTGCATGATATAAGAGTGCATATAGTGTATGTATAATGTATGTATAGTATATGTATAGTGTATGTATAATGTATGTATGCAGGTTTCCCTGTCTTGCACATCCACCACCCATCCCTCTACCATAGTACAGACATCCCATTCCCATAGCACAGCACAGCACAGCACGTGTATATGTCACATGTATGTCACATGTATGTCACATACCGAGCAGGTCCAGTGCTGTCTGCAGCACACACACGTGGGTTTCAATGCCACACAAAAGCACCTTGCGTACATGTGGGTGCTTCCTCAGCTCTGATGCAACCTCTGGTACTGTGTGTGTAGTGAGGGATGGTATTTTGCTTGTGTGTGTAGTGAGGGATGTATGGTATGTATGGTATGTGTGTGTGTAGTGTGGGATGTGTGTATGTGTGTGTACTAGGGGGTGCATGGGTATGTATGGTATGTGCATATGTGTATGAGTATGTGTAGGGTGTACACCAATGCTGCTCCAAACATATGTACCCATCATATCAACAACCCCAACAGTGCACCCATCTCCCAACCACGTACCCATCATGCTAAACACTGTTTTTGGGTAGCGCTTTCCACCCACCAGCAGTGTCTCTGGAATCACCTCTGCAATTTCAGGGACAGTGGCACCCAGCCGCTCTGGGTATTGCTCTGTCACGAGTACAGGCATGTGCAGTGCATCAGCAGCACGTACCTGGGGGATGATTGATCAGTGATCGTGCACCAGCTGTACCTCACCATGCAACCCACCCTCACAATACCATACCATGCGTTTTGCAGTGTCAATGACTGCAGGCATGCCAGAGATCACCTGGCGAAAGCGTTCTTGAACATCACACACAAACAACGCAGTCTCACTTGCTGCTATCTTGCCCAGTGGCTTGGCTGCCATATCATCACTGTGTGTTGTATGGTATTGTTTTAGTGTACCCGTGTTGAGATCGTTTTTGGGATACGCACGTACGCTTGTGTTGCGAAAACTCGCGATGAGGATATCACCACTCGAGATGATGGGGCAAGCAGTGTCGAGGAATGTATGCTGCCTCGTAAGACGTGTTGCATTGAGTTTTACGTAGCTCTCCAAGTACTCAAAATACTATAGTACAAATACAGGCAATTTTTCACACAAGCCAAGTTTGACCACATCATTGACCACCCTTACAGCTGCTGTGCCACCCAACAGCCCACAGCAGGCATATCCATCACCTGATTGGTGCTATTCTTGATCTTGCACAGCGGGCACGCCACATGCTCTATACCACTGCCCCCACCCACTGCGTGCCCCAGGAAAAACGAATGCATGCCATGGTTTTGTTTTTGCATGGCTGCACGCACACACTGGTCACAGATGATGTGGCCACATGCACCCATGCCTCGAGGTTTCGTGAGTGCGGTGTTGGTGCATGCAGGGCATTGTTTGCCCACTGCCCCAGGGAAGATGAGGGGCGAGGTTGCAATGCTGGAGTGCCCGGTAAAGCTACAATTAAAGAGTCCATTCTGGTTTTGTGTGGTGGTGGTGGTTGTGGGTGGTGGAGTGGGTATTGTGGGTGTGGGTGTGTATATGATCACATACATGCAACCCACACATCACCACCCCCACACCATCACCCCCACAAACAACATCACACACACTACCTGAAAAAACGTTCCAGCAGATTGCTGTGCCCTGATGGATGCGGTCAACCCTTGGTCAACATCATGCCCCTCTTCTTTTTCCCCCTCTTGTTGCTTCCCCTCTTGTTTTTTCCCCTCTTGGTTTTTTCCCTCTTGTTTTTTTCCCTCTTGTTTTGACAGTGGGCTACACAGCATGGACACTGCATACACCTCTTCTAACAGTAGTGGGGGCACCATGCAGTGGGACCCCCTCAAATGGTGGTCAAAGTCAACCTTCCAGGGGTGTTTGGCAAAGTGTTTGTCATGTGCTTCTTTGACTCTGATCAGACATGCATGGTTGATGAGGGCATACTCCCTGATGGTGGAAAGGGTGTGTGTGGGTGTGTGTGTTTGCATGCATGGGTGGTTGGGTTTGAAAATACCACAACCATGTGGTGTGGGTGTGTGTAAAACATGATTTCTGTGAATGCATGTGTGTGAAAAATAAAGCATATGCAGACTATGCATGTTTGCACGCACTGTAATAGACACATGTGTATCGACCAATAGACCAATAGACTCATACCAGCAGTAGCGTGCACTTTGACCCAACTTGGGCTCTGACAATACATCTTGACCTGTTCATACGTGGAATGTGTGTCTATGTCAAAAATGTATGTCCGTGTTGAATGTATGTGTGCTTGATGCATGTTGGATATGTGTGCTCGATCATGTACAATCCGTATGCATGTACAATACATGTATCATGGTCAAACATGTACACTGCATGCACAACACAATTACACATCACAGCATACTTGGCACTGATTGGCCTGAGCTTTTCACTGTGTCTGGTGCATACGTACACCGCCATGCCTGTATCAACTCTACTGCTATGACATGAAAGTGCCTATGTAGGGGTGTGTGGTGGGGATGTGTGGTGGGGATGTGTGGGGATGTGTGCGCAAGCAACCAGCAAACCTACAGCATACTTTTTCACTTTGTCTACTTCATGTGTTAACGCTGCTGCAAATCTGGCTAGTTTCTCAGGACGACCAGCGCCCCAGGATGTCGCCCTTGTGTCATCCTTGTTCATCACGCTGAGATTCAAGAGTGTTACCAGCCCCTTGCCATCCATCCATGTACCACCATAGTCTGCTTGGGGGAATGTGGACCGTGAAATGTCCAGTAGTTCATTGAAATGAAGCGTGTCGTTGTTCATGTCGGTTGTGAACAGTTTGATGGCCGACAGTGGTTTTGAACGAGTCGTTTAGAGAGTCTTTGGTGTTTTTGTGAGGTGTTTCTACTTCCTAGTGAAAGTGTTATGCCCTAGCTGTGTTTTCGAGCAATGATGTTGGCAATAATTTGACTTGAGTTTGACCACGCATAAAAAACAAATGTACGTGACTAGATCACGCTGTGTTCATCTCAGTTTAATACCATGGAACCAGAGGATGATATCGACGTGGCCCTGGAAAACCTTGTGAGACCAAAACAATGCATCATTCTCAATGCAGATGGACGTGTGAGCCTCACCACGGTAAAGCCCGCTATGATCAATTGTGTCGAGCTGTCATTTTGCAGACTGTTTAGCTGGGAATACCACCACGAGCTCCACGACACGCTGTTGGTGATCACAGATCACCTATGAGACGCTCATCGACCTGGGCATCCCCCTGCGAGACATACGGCTGCTAGACCCCCTGGTATGTTGATTGGCACACACTGACGGCAATGCATCCGCGATATATGCTGGTACCCGGCGTGTACTGGCAAGCCATGCCTACGGGCACCATCATGACAGCACACCCCACACCCCACACCAACGACAGATCCCAGATGAGCTCGACACCTACCTGGTTGCCCGTAGCGATGCCATTGTACTCGTCCTGGAATGCATACGTGCCATCATCACCACAGAGGCAGTGTATTTCTTTGCAATCCCACCAGATGTGACACAGCTCGCCTCCATCAGCGATGCCGCACCCGATGGCACACCCACCGGCACACCCACCTCCCTCATCAGGCTGTGTAGGTACATCAGGCAGTGTGCATGGGGATGTACTGGGGTGAGGCAGTCGAAAAAGCACCCAGATGTGGAGCGAGGTTGTGGTGGTAGGAAAAACACCACAGCTGCTCTTACTATAAACACCACTGCTGCAACAAAGTCACCAGCAACACAACAGCCATTATCAACACAGCATCCTGTGGCAACAGAAGCAGCAGCACAGCAACATCAGGCATCGCTTGCATGTGAGGCATTCCCAAGCTACACACTCGACACACAGGCACCCTTTGTACAGCACCTCACATCACGAGTTGCCCATGCACGATCCGTGTTGCTTGGTGGGGGGGGGGGGAGTCGGGGGGAGGGCAAGGCAGGTGTGCAGGTCTCACCAAGGCATCCTGCTGTTGCAAAATCGTCCCCAGTAACACCACCAGCAGTACCACCTACACACTCACCACGGGGTGTATTCGAAACCAATGACATGCCCGTTGACCAATCAACACACGTACCACCACCAGCAGCAGCACAATCACCAGCAGCACATTCTCCCACACCATCAGCACAATCACCATCAGCACTGGTTGACATAGAGGCCCCCTTTGAGCACCTGGTATTGGAAGCATGTCTTGCTGCAGCAGTGAAACTGTTGGATCATGATGTGCGTGCTTTGGAGCAATGCGCACCTGGGCAGGTCCAGGCACTGGGACACAAGGTGTGGGGATTGGGGTGTGTATGAAACGAGGTGTGGGGATTGGGTTGGACCACCAGTCACACCACCACCTGTCCCACCACGACCACTCACACCACCACCATTATCAACACCCCCACCACTACCCAGGCGAGTCAGGCGGCACTGGAGGCGATGAGGAAAACAAAAAGAAACCTGACACACTTGAGCAACCGTGTGGATAGACTTGTGGAGGTGTGCAATGATGTGAGGGTGTACATGTGAGGGTGTGCATATGAGGGTGTGCATATGAGAGTGTGTATGTGAGGGTGTGCATATGAGGGTGTACATATGAGGGTGTACATATGAGGGTGTATGTGTGTCACTGTCACAGGTGTCCTGTACAACCTCACAGCATGCATAAACACGCTTCCCACTGTGCACATGTACAACCCCACAACCCCCCATACCCTCTCTCACAGGAATTGATGGATCTGCTAGGTGATGATGATGATATGGCTGAGTTCTATCTCACACGTGCAGCTTGCCTGTATCATGGTGGGGTACATGATCATGGTGGGGTACATGATCATGGTGGGGTGCGTGCACAGGGGGCCACAGGGGATAGCAGGGGGTATGAGGGGGATATTGATGTAGATGATGGGGCAGTTGCACCTCTGGTATGTGTGGAAACATGGGATTATGCATGTGTGTGTGTGCATGGGAAGATTGTGTGTGTATGATGTACGCATTGTGTCAATATGTGATACTGGATATCACATGTACATCATCATCATGACCCCCCCTTTTCAAAATCAACAACGCATCATGTTGACACCCACTCATCATCAACAACCAATCACAATCAGGATGTCCCCATTGTACATGCACATTCATCAGCTACACGAGCAATGACAGTCAAAACAGCACAGCAGCAGCAATGGCAGCCATGGAGACAAACACACTTGAGGCTCAAGCGTATGGGATATAGGGTGCACAGGCTGCAGCCCATGGGGGTTGCTACAGAGGTAGGCGTGGTGTTGACCATGTGTTGACCATGTGTTGGCCATGTGTTAGCCATGCGTGTGAAAACATGTTGACCATATATTGACCATGTGTTGACCATGCGTGTGTTGTACGTAGATCAGCCATGATGTCATCACGTATGTGTGCATCAGACCATCACATACACCTCACCCCCCCACAACAGCAACAAACAAGTCGAAGCACAAGTCCCAAGACCCCCTCTTTGACCCCCCTCTACAGAATAGTGGATGTACGCCCAGCAACACAGCTGGACAGTGAAGATGAGGAGCAAGAGGGGGAGGGCGTGCGTGCACAAAGAACAAGTGGGGCATCCCAAGAGCAACGACGGCGCAATGGGCACAACAGACAACGGTATTGTGTGTAGTATATGCATGCACTGTATATGCGTACTCTGTGTATGTATGTATGTATGTATGTATGCACACCCCATCAACACCCCCCCTACATTAGGCAGCAGCGTCACATTGCCACGGTGCTCGAGAAAAGAGGCACCCTGCCAGTGGCAAAATACCGTGTCCTGGGCCAGATGCATCTCAAACAATTGGAAGACCTGCTCGAGTACTATTTCACAGCTGGAGAGTACATCCAGGGACGACTTCGAGTACTGCGCTTCTTCATTGCAGATACAGAGCAGCTGGTTGAGGTCAAGTTGGATGTGCGACGCAATGAGTTGGTTGCCATGCAATTGGTCACCACGGTGTTGACGTTGGGGCTTGCAGCAATGGCAGCGGTGGGAGCAGTGTTTGGTATGAACTTGACAAATGAGCATGAGACTTCGTACAGCGTGTTTGTAATTGTGTCGATTGTCAGTACTGTTGCGTGTGTGGTGATTGTGGTGTTGTTGCTTGGGTTTGCCCAGATGCGTCATTTGTTGTACATACCAGACAGTGCCGTGTTGGGGGGCGACTCTTGAGCACACGAGGTCATTTGTTGTACATACCAGACAGTGCTGTGTGGGGGGGGGCGACTCTGGAGAGATTGAGGTGGCTGCGCTTCAGCAGGAGATTGAGGTGGAGTTTGATAGCGAGCCCGGGGTTGTGCTCATGCAGGTGGAACCAACGCTGCCTACACTGCAACTGCTGGGAAGGCGCTCACATGAGGGGGAGGACCGTGAGGAGGAGGAGGAGCACAGCGGCAAGGCGCAGCGTGTGGAGTAGGCGTTGTTGTTGTACTGGCTCATGATACTACGCACAAGCATGCTTGTCTTTGAATAAGCATGGACATTGGATGCCTTTTGTACAGTGTATTTACAAATCAGCCACTCATTGTGTTTCATTCCTGCAAAACATATATCAAGAAGAACGTGGAGATATCTTGTTTCGGGCGCAGCGCGCAGAGCACGTGGGGACTTTGGTGGATTGTTTTTCCCCTTGCTCCGATGAAACTGACAACGATAGCATACTTTAAAATGGCAATTTGTACAGGAACAACAACAGTATTGAATTGCAGCAAAGTCAACCGCAGATTTTCTCATCCCTCCATCCCCACATCCATTGCAATCCCTGGTTGTTTTCCACATCTTAACAATGCCTGCACTAGCACCAACACGTTGTTATACGTGTGTGCACATCATATCATAGCCATACCTGTAGATCAACACAGAAAACGTCAGCCATGATCATCAGTACATCAGCAAGCATTTCAGCAACTCAATCCATGATCAGCACTGAACCATAGCAAAAAACAATGGATGCACCAGTGCATGCCCGACCAATGAACAACATTGCAGAAGACCAGGACGCCAACCTCAACGCTGCAGCACTGGACGATGACAACGTGGTGTATGAACAATACCAGGCAGCGCACGTCCGTGGCGTTGCCCACCCTGGCGAAATCGTGTCCACCGCCTCCCTCGCGAGCATCCCCCTCCCCCCACTCACACCCACTGCATATCCCCGCCACCCCGATGTGCAGCGCCTGGTGGATGAAGGCACGATATCAGATGCCCAAGCAGAGGTGCTGTACTATAGCAACATGCGGTTTCACGGTCCCAAGCTGCCTGATGGTTCCACCCCGGGATTTTTCTTGGGGGACGGTGCTGGAGTGGGAAAGGGTCGAGCCATTGCAAGCTGTGCCATCAACCATTACCGCAACGGGGGGGACAGGATTCTGTGGGTATCGGTGTCTAATGATTTGCGAGTGGACGCTCGGAGGGATTTAGATGACCTTGGGGAGGTGGGGTATGACATACCTTTTTTTCCAGAGGTAGTGGGCAGTGGTTGTGTGGATTTTTATCACCATGTATTTGCTTGATTACCATGTATTCGCTTATTACTATGTATTCTTTTTTTTGTACACCCACCCACCCACAAACACACACAACACAGGGTCTTAACTCAAAGCTCCCTCATGCTGGGGACCCCCTCAATGCAGTGGGCATATGCTTTGTAACATACGCCCTACTGATTCATGATTTTACACCACCACAAGAATACGCCCAAAACCCATTTGACACAAAAATACTGCCTCGGGGGTATGGGGTGCAGCCGAGGGGGGGTAATGGAGGGCAATGCCGGGGTAGTGGAGGGCAGTCAGGGGATGATGCAAGGGAACGGGGTACACAACCAAAGGAGGGCACACGGTTGAGGCAGATTGTGGATTGGCTGGCGGGGGGGGAGTACCCACCGATGATTATTTTTGGTATGGTGGTGATGTGTTTTTGGGGTGGGGTGGATGTGTTTTTGGGGTTGGGGTGATGTATACGGTGTGATGGTGATGTTGTTGAACATGAATAGTGCACTGTTGATGATGTTGCACAACACACACACACAAAAACAATACACGAATACACAAACAAACAAAAACACACTTGCGAAAACACAAAAACACAGATGAAGCACACAAAGCAAAGAATCTCATACCAGAAAACGTCAGCAAACCCACAAAAACCGGTCTCGCTGTCCTCATGCTGCAGCAATCGCTCCCAAGTGCTCATGTCATCTATTCGAGCGCTACGGGCGCATCCAATCCAAAAAATCTTGGGTATATGATTCGCATGGGAACGTATGGTTTTAAAAACATGGCTGAATTGTGCACCAAGCTTGACAAGTATGTGAAGAGAGAGAATGGGTGGGTGGGGTGGGGTGGGGGGTGGGGGTGGGGGGTCATGGTGGTGGGTGTGCTATTGAGGAATGAACCAATTCGAATATAACACCGATTTGGTACACAAACACCAACTCGTTTGTATATAATCACCACCAGTGTGCACAAAAACACCATCGCTGTGTACAAAAACACCAACTCATATATCCACACTACCACTGTGCACACACACACACACAGGGGGGGTATGTCTGCACTAGAGTTGTATGCACGAGGCATCAAGTCCACTGGGAGCTACGTGAGCAGATCCCTCAGTTACCAGGGTGCTGAATTTGTAATTGATGAAGTGGAAATAGACCTGGAAATGGAGGTGATATATGATCGGTATGTGTATTTGTGTGTGTATGTATATGTATATGTGTATGTATATGTATGTATATGTGTGTATATGTGTATGTATGTATATGTGTGTGTATGTGTATGTGTGTATGTGTGTATGTATATGTATATGTGTTGTGTTTACATGTACACACACACAACACTTCCCGAACACAATTCACAACATGCACCATATCAACCCATCCCCCACCCCCCCACCCCACCCCCCTCTCCCCTACATAGGGCAACACGTGTCTGGGCATTGTTAATCTCCATCATGTCAAACCTCAATAAGCTACAATTCTTCTGGGAGCGGTCAAACAAGGCAAGAAAAATGCTCCCCACTGTGTTGTGGGCTGCACACCAGCGTTTTTTTGCATTAATGTTGATGGCGGCTAAGGTTCCTGCATGTGCTCGTATAGCAAGGGAGGCGCTGGCGGAGGGTCATGCGGTTGTGATTGGCCTGCAAACCACAGGTGTTTGTGTGGGCGTTGCTGTGACGGGTGGAGATGTGGTGATTGGACGTGTGATGGGTGGTTGTTTTGCAATACATCCATCGCCCGCTATATCACAACACCTGCAAGAAAAAATCACACTTCATATGCACACAAATATACCCACAAATATGCACACAAATATGCACACACATATACTCACATGTATACTCACATGTATACTCATGTACACACACACACACACACACACACACACACACACACACACACACACACACACACAGGGGAGGCCAACATGGAACAGAGCATCAAGATTCATGCAGGTGAGGACTTTGATGATCTACTTTCAGCCCCAGTCATGGTGTTGAGGAACTATATACTCAGGCATTTCAACACACAACCCATCATGCCTGTTGATGAGGAGGCATATAACAGACAGGAACGGACATTTCGTGCACTGTTAGTCAAGGTGTGTGTGTGGTGCTGTGTGTGATGCTGTGTGTGGTGCTTGTCTTGTTTACTGGTGTTGATGTATGGTCCCACAGAACATACATATGCCGCACACCCGATACACACACCCCACACACATGTCACACACCCCATACACACTCCCCATGCACCCCCCCCAATACACCAGGTGGAGCACTTTTTGCAAACCATGCGCAACCAACCCTCTGCTGCACAAGCAGCACAAGTGCTTGCTGCCCAACGTGCTATGCGTGCTGCGTTTAATGCAGAGCAGGACCCTGGTAATGGTGATGATGATGATACTCATAGTGATGATAGTGATGTGACGGTGGTGGGTGAGCTGTCTCTGGAGGAGCGACTTGCGGTATGGGTGTTGTGGTTGTGTTTTTGTTGTGGGTGTGTTTTTGTTGTGGGTATGGGTGTTGTGGTTGTGTTTTTGTTGTGGGTATGGGTGTTGTGGGTGTGTTTTTGTTGTGGGTGTGTTTCGCGAGTTATGGATTGAACGTGTGTGTATACATGCGCAGCATGCACAGCAGACCACATGTAGACACAGCATGCACAGTATACCACATGTGTGCACATACAAAATTTCCAACGCACACACTCTTCCCAAACCACCCACACCACCCCTCCCACAAAGGCGCACATCACCCCTTCCACCCACCCACACCCACCCACACCCACACCCACCCACCCACCCACACCTCACAGTTGGAACGAGAGCAAGCAGCAGCACGTGGTCTCCTCATTGACCTCAGGAGCATCACTGAAGAGGAAATGAACACTGTCCATGCCCGGGTTAAAGAAGAATTTGACACACCTGAACATCATGCCATGCTCGCAGCAGGAGAGGTGGGGACTGGGGGACCCCCCCCCGGTGGGGCCCCCTCCCAGGGCCCCTCACAACAAGAGGGACAACAAGGGGGACCCTCCCCCAGTGGGCATGCCTCCCTAAACCCATCACAACAAGAAGGACAAGCAGGGGAGGAAATGCAAGGGGAGGCCCTTGGCACACCACAGCAACGTAGGAGGAGGGTATTGGGTGAGCATCACCCAGAGTACCTTCCTGCATCCCGTGTACAAGTACAACGTGCACATGATGGTGTTGGGGGACAGCATCCAGGGGAGATGGAGATGGAGGAGGTGGGGGTGGTGGAGGGACCGTGTCTGTGGTTGTGTGTATGAAAGTGCTTGTTGTGTGTAGAGCATCAAAACACATGTCTGCCTCGCAACCATACCCAACCCTATTTCACAACACACACACACACTCTCTCTCTCTCTCTCTCTCACACACACACACACACACACACACACACTTTCCCTCCCTCCATCAGGTCACACCAACCCGGTATGGATTGCAGCGTACACATCTCGCCCAACACAACATGGGTGGCTATGTGGGCGGTGTGGGAGGAGTGGGAGGAATGATCCTGGAAGATGAGAGGCAGGTGTTGGGTGCACATGTCCCTGTTGATGCTGGGTATGGTCAAGGTCCAGGTCATCACCATACATTGGTGTTGATTAAGATACTATTGCTGCAGATGTGTGACATGCTTGCTTTGCCTGCCAACCCCTTGGACAATCTGATTGATATACTGGTATGTGTGTGTATAGTGTAATCAGTGTGTGATAATCTGATTGATGTACTGGTATGTTTGTATTTATAGAATGTAATCAATGTTTGATAATCTGATTGATATACTGGCTTGTGTGTATGTAGTGCAATAGTGTACGTTGCATACTGGTACACTGTGTTGTGATATCCACACACTGTACATACACGCACACTCCCACACACCCAACACCCATACACCCATATACTAACACACACACACACACACCCAAAACACAGGGTGGACCAGATCACGTAGCAGAAATGACAGGTCGCAAGTCCCGCATGGTCAAAGCACAAGAGGAAGTCAACAAATACGTATACGAGGACCGCAGGGGTGCTGAAGAAACAAGCAAAGTGATTAATGTGAATCAAAGAGAGGCATTTATGGAGGGGAGGAAACTCATTGCCATCATCTCAGAAGCTGCATCCACAGGAGTGTCACTGCATGCGAGTCAAAAGTGAGTGTGTGTGTGGGGGGGAGTGTGTGTGTATGAGTGTGGAGTGGTTGGGGGGTGCAACCCCTGCATGTATGTGTGTGTATGTGTATATACGTGTGTGTATATGTATGTAGTATGTGTGTTGTGGTTAGCTTGGCGTGTCAAACAGTAGTGTAGAGCACTAACACACACACACACACACACACACATGTGCATCATCACACACTCACACATGCATCCCTCAACCTCAATAACCTCAATAAGCTCAATAACAACCCCCCGCACGTCCAGGTGTGCCAATCAGCGCCGAAGGGTACACATCACCCTTCAACTACCCTGGAGCGCACAAGCAGCCATACAACAAATGGGGCGGTCTCATCGAAGCAATCAAAAGTCGGCACCCCAATACAGACTGTTGTGTACAAAGGTGGGTGGGGAGTACAGGTTTGTGTCTGCAGCAGCCAAGCGATTGAAGATGATGGGGGCCCTGTTGAGGGGGGACCGGCGTAGCGTGTCTTTCAACATGGTGTGTGGGGATGGGTGGGTGGGTATACACAATATGGTGTGTGGGTGTGTGTATGGGTGTACACAAGGTGGTGTGGGTGTACAACATGGGTGTTGCCTACATAGACACACACACACCTCACTTCCTCACTTGTACTGTAAACACGCACTCCCCAATGACCACACAGGGTGGATTCGACATTGACAGCCAAGTAGGCCATCGTGCTCTAACACTCCTCACAGACATGGCGTTGCAGGGCGCCCATCGTACCACCCTACCCCCTGGTATACATGTCCCCCGTGTGCCCCCCGAGCTGTTGCCACCCAACCACCAGCAGCAGATGAACGATAGGAGGCAGCAGCAGGATGATGTGGGCACGTTTGCAGCGTTTTTAAGACACCAGTTGCTCACAGTGGCGCTCATAATCCCCACACAGCGTAATGGCAATGGGGGGTATGATTTGGCTGCCAAGCCGACACCGATGTCGAAATTTCTGAATAGGTTGTTGGGGCTGCCGGTGCAGGTGCAGCAGCTGGTTTTTGAGTTTTACTGGTGCGTGTGTGTGAAGGGTTGTATGTATGTTAAGGGTTGTATGTGTATATGGTATTGGCAATTTTGTGTTGAGGGTTGTATGTGCAAGTAGTAGACATGCATGTGTAATATGCATGCATTATTATGTATTAGGTTTATACGTATAGTATACATGCATTATGTTGTGTATTATACGATGTGGGATGGTTGCTGTGTGTGTGTGTGTGTTGTGTGGTCGCTGATAATTCCCACAAGTGATATTTCCTACAAGTGATATTTCATGCACACATACACCCTGATCCGCACACATACACCCCCTCCCCCACCCACCTCCCCCAGGCAGTTGTTTCAGGTAGCCACACATCGTGAAAAAGTGGAGAACCCCAGTGCTGCTGGTGTCATTGTCATCAAGGCAGACTCGGCAAAAGTGGTGCGTAGTGTACAATTACACAAGGACCAGTTTTCAGGTGTGTTTTTGGTGTGTTTTGATGTGTGTAGGTGTGTTACAGTGTGTTGCAATGTGTTTTGATGTGTTGCAATGTGTTTTGGTGTGTTGCAATGTGTTTTGGTGTGTGTTGCTACTTGTTTGTACGCCAGGGTGGCGTAGTGGAGTGTTTCTGATTATGTGCTGTGTGTGTAACCCACCCCTAGAGCTCTTTCTTAGTGTTGTTGCATGAGTGTTTTTGTGGCTCTTCAGTGTTGTTGTAATGGCACCCAGAACAATACTACACAGTCCACAAATCAATCTCACCCCCCACCCCCCCAACACACCCACCCACCATCACAGGCACCATCACCCGCCTGGTCAACATCCAACTCGACCTCGGCATGAAATTTGAAGATGCACTCAAGCTCTACCAAGACACCATGGCAGACCAGTACCATGTCTATGGCCGATCCTCTCCCTACTCGGGGTTTGTGTACAGCAGGCGCACGTACCGCAACTGCCCCACGGCGGTGTCGTTGTGTATTGAGATACCGGGGACACGCAATCCGGTGCTTGCGGAGTACAGGGTGTATAGTCCCTGGGCGCAGTGGGTTTCCACGCCCAACAAGGTGTGTGTGGTGGTTGTATGTTTTTATTGAGTGTTGTTGATGTTTGGGCTGCTTGTTGAGATGGTTGTCGTTGAGGTTGTTGTTGAGGTGATGTGCGAGTGTTGGGGTGATGGTTGAGGTGGTTGAGGTGGTCGATATGTGATTTTCCGTGACACATGCTACACAACATAATGGTGGGTACTCAGTGCTGTTGCTGAGTACAGTGTGCCTCATAAACACACATGCATACCCCCTTACCACACACCATACACCCACACAATATACACACACACCATATGCACACACCCATACACACACACTCCATACGCCCACCCACCCAATAAACACACACACCCCTCTTGTTCCACAGCATATTGACGATTATGTGCGTGTGGAGGACATGGACGAGGCTCGGTGTTCTTGGGTGTTTTGGCACACCCATTCTCAACATCGGTGTGTGCATGGTCTTGATTGTCGAAGGTGCGTATGGTGGGGGTATGTGCAGCATGGGTGTGTGTTGCTGTTGTGCCTCGCTTTACCACTATCATCACCACCACTCTCATTACCACCAATACCATCATCACCACCACCACAAAATCATCATCACCACCACTCCCATCACCACTACCAATATATCATCACACAGCTTTGCAGCGGGGCGGTGCAAGTCGGGTTTACGTTTTGCCAACAAAACCCTCCTCGCAGGAGCAGTGCTGCCTCTATGGAAGGACTATGATGAGCTGATTTCCCGCAACCTTTGGGGGGAACCTGACGGGCAAAACAACACCGAAACCCCTGCCAAGATGCTCAAATTCTTCATCGACAACGCACCTGCGCTGTTTCCATGTGGGTACGTGGTGGGCCTCGAAACACCCGACAAGATTGAGCCACCAGGTGCACTGGAAGCTGGGCTCACAGCACTGTCGCGCGGAAAGGGGTATGAGGTGGTGCTGGAGTATGACGAGGAGACTGGGGTGGATGTATATGGTGCAGGGTCCGGGGTTGTCAAGCAGGGGCCCGGGGAGGTTGGTGTGCGTCATGGTGGTGGTGTGCATGGGCAGCACACACGAGAGGTGGTGGTGTTGGATGACGACCAACATGATGGCCAACCTGTTGAAGTACCCCCAGAAGCACGTGGTGCTCACACTGGTGCTGCCCAGGATGGTGTGCCCCGCGCAGGGCCCCCTCGCACAGGCCCCCCTCGCGCAGCGCACAACACTGCACGAACAGGCTCCCCTGTGCGTGCCTTTCCACCCGTGTTTGATGTCGAAGATGGTGTTGTACAGGCAATGCAGGGCGTTGTTGTTGTTGCAGGGCACCATCATTCGGTGGGCCCGTCCCAGGGTGCCGGGGTGTCCCAGGGTGCCAAAGGGGGTGACTCCCCTGTGCGTGCCTTTCCCTCTATGGACATGTTTGACCTTGAAGTAGTTACTGTTGTTGGTGGTGGAGGGACACCACCTCAAGGAGTGTTACCCTCACAACGTACTAATCCTGAACACCAACAACGAGAGGTTGTGGTGTTGGATGATGATGGTGTGGTTGCTATGGAAATCACGCCACCTGTGGGGCCCCTTGTAGGCCAGCGACGTGCTCGTGAGGGAAAGGGCAGTGAGGAGCCACCCATACGCCCCTCTCCACCCATGCGGGACGTTATTGTACTTGATTGATTTGTGTGCATTGTTGATGTGTGCATTATGTGTTGATGTTATATTCATTGTTGCTGATCGCATGTTGCGGATTGCATTTTTATTGCCATAAAATGTTGTACAAAAGAAGACAAATAAAAACAATAAGTATCATCATCATTTCCCTCACATGCAGCCCAATGTGTATTCAAAGAGAGAGGGTCACCCCCCATCATCCACACACACGGGCAAGTGCATCGACATGTACATCGAATCATCATACGCATTTGCCGCATTTGGGTTTTTGTACACCAGTGTAACATGCACGCACCCCCCCTCCTGGGGCACCCCCAGCAACACCTGGTGTGGCTGGGTAATCTGTGTTGCCGACAACGCCCTGTGCAGCAGCTTGCTCTGCATCACCACCTCGGACACCAACCCCTGTGTTTTCCCCTGTGCCAGGCGCTGTGCCGGGGTGCCTCCCGTCCCAAGCCCTCCCTCCGCCATGGCCACCCCCTCTGGCAGAATCTTGAGCCCCCGCAGCTCCACCCCAACCTCCATGCCTGGCTCCTCGGCCCGCACATGCAGGTCCCCTGTTGGCAGCACAGCAACGGCCACATTGCCACTCATGCCCTTGAGGCGATCGAGCACAGCAAGCAGGGTGGTGGCTATGTATGGTTGCACATCGAGATAATATGGCTGCATGACAAAGTCACAGTATTCCTTGAGCTCGTCCACCTGGGCAGGGCGGAGTGGGTCACTCACGGGCATGTCCTGCACGAGCTGCACATCGGTGCCCCCGCCCCGAAACGATAAAAACGGACGCGACACGGTGCCGCCGCGTCCGTCGGGGGCGGGCATGCTGCGCTGCACCAACTTGACCTCGAGGATGTCGAGTTCGTTGGAGGTGGCCGACTTGAAGACCCGGAGGAGCAATGGGACCTCACATTCAAAGGCAATCAGGTCGTGGTGTTTGGAGGCGATGCGGTAGGTGGATGGCGCAAAGAGTATATCCTGGTTGTTTAATATGGGGAGGTTGTTGAGATGCTGTTGGTTGCAGGTGTTGTTGCTCAGAGCACACCTTGTCTGCCTTGGCCATGATGCGGGCACCGTCGGCGTCGATGGCGGTTTGAATGAGACACACTTCCTCAGGGGTGAGCAACACCGAGACATGCTTGCCCATCTTTTCCAGGGTGGGCAGGAATCCTGTGGTTTTTGATCGTGATTTGCTGACGATTGGTTGATCAGCAATGCTCTTGATGTCAACCATATTGTCCAACCTTTCTCGAGCACACGTGTGCCCCTGTCTGAAAATGTTGCTTTGAAACGCATCTCTCACGCTGTTCTGAGGTGATGAGGGTTGGTTTTCTTAGCAGCATGCATCATCAGCATCATCTTGATGGTTTTACAATTATCTGTTTGCAATCATGATCACCACAGTGCAATGATCAACACAGTGCAATGATCAACACAGTGCAATCATGATCAACACAGTGCAATCATCACATCAATCACAACAGTTTTGGTAGCACAAAATAAATGATACTGCGGCACGTGCACACACAGCATAAATAAAATCAACCCTGTGTGACGTTCGTCAACACAAACACGCTCCCCTTGTTGGTTTCCAGTATCCGTAAGTCCTTGTCCACGTAGCGCATGACCCAGTGTGCCTTGACACCCCCATTGAGAAACTCCTTGGGTGTTGTCTTGATCAGCCCATTGAGAAATGAAAATGAGGTGCTCTTGAACAACAGGTTGATGCGGGTGTCGTTGCGCACCTCATACTCGCCCTGCAGCTCCACTGCCAATGCACCACCGAAAAAGGATGCATAGTTGACATAGCGCCCTGGTGTATCAGCTGGAAATCGCTGACCTGAGAGGTGTGGGTGGAAATTGACAAGATGGGTTTTTTATGTTGAGAGACAAAACAACACATACCTGTGACGCCCACAAATGGCCCGAGTTTGCCACTGCTGTTGCCGCTGCTATCTGTATACAAGATGACCCACTCGGTGCCCTCCAAAGCTGCCGTGGCGGGGCGCTGTGTTGGGTTGGCTTCATTGAGCTGTTGGATGATTTCTGCAATGGCTTTGCGCTGCTGCTCATCACGGTCGGTACCTGTGGCGATGGCGTGGCATGCACATGTGTCTGCACAGGTCGTCACTGAAAGGTCTCACACAGCCATCACACCACATCACACACCATTTTTGGTGCCGGACAATGCTTTGAGCTGCTCTTTGAGGGATGCTATGGTGATCTCCGTGGATGTTTGGGATGCAACATGGAGTTTTGTGGTGATTTGGAGTTTTCTGGTAGCTGATCGAAATCCCACAGCATTGCGTTGAAACTGCAGACGTGTGTGTGGGGAAACCAGAAGCCCACAGCGTGCGTGGGAACTCCGAGGAGGGCAAAGGATTGACATTCGTTGCCAGTTAGTTGTACGGCTTGGTGTACACTTTCTGGTGTATACGTCTCCACAAGTATATAAAGTGTGTATGTATGTAAACTGTTACAACAACCACCACCAAAAAAACAATCTATCGGTTGGCCTTGGCCACACGCTCAATCTCGTCCTTCTTCTTGATGGCATAGCTGTTGGAAGAGCCCTTGGATGCGTTGATGAGCTCATCAGCCAAGCACTCTGCAATGGTCTTGATGTTGCGGAAAGCGGCCTCACGTGCACCAGTGGTCAGGAGGTAGATTGCCTGATCCACACGACGCAGGGGAGAGATATCCACAGCCTGGCGACGCACCACACCTGGAGGGGGGTTGTTTTTTATTATGTGTGTATGGTGGAGGTGCGAACGTGGAGGTGTGAGCACGTCATGTATGTATACAGTGCAACACACATGTGAACATGCACGCAACACACCTGCAGAACCGATACGGGTAGCATCTTCACGTGGACCACTGTTGATCACTGCAGTAACCAACACCTGTTGATGATTTTGTCATTGTTTTGTGAATGCACGGTTTGCCTCGACATTGATGTACAACCACATGATGTACAAACCACATCCCAACACTCCCCAACACAAAACACACCTGGATGGGGTTGGCATCTGTGAGCAAGTGGATGATCTCAAAAGCATCCTTGACAATACGGGTGGCCAACAGCTTTTTGCCGTTGTTGCGACCTGGTGATGGATGGGGATGAGGAGGGTGACGGTGATGGATGACACGTTGCATGTAAATAACAACTATCATGACCAGATGCACACAACAACAACACTACTACATTACCGTGAAACATGAGTGCAGTCACCAAACGCTCGGTGATGGGGCACTGTGCCTTCCTAAAACGGCGCTTTTGCCAGCGCCCAGCTGTGTGAGGCACATAAACCTGTGCCTTGCCCTTGATGGCAATGTAATCCTGTGTGTTGGAGGGGGGTTGTTGGTGTGCAGGACTGGCCACCAAAATGTGCCGGCTGCAGTGATTGCTTTGTCTGTGTCTCTCTCAGAGTTGAGAGAAGAATCCTGACGCTGTACACGCGTGTGATGCACGCAATTGCACATATTACGGTTTCATATAACAACAGGTATGCGTGCTGCTGTAATCTACGCCACCCCCGGCATTCGTTGCTGCTGCACACCACGCAGACCCTTGTATTGTCCACAGCATCACCCCCAGCACCACTCACCGTCAAAGTGGCATCGCTGCACTCCAAATCCTCATAGCTCCACTTGCCAAACAACAAAAGTTCTTGGTTTGCCATGATGCTCAAGCAGCCACCACAAAGTCAAGCTGCACGCACCCCAATAGAGACTGGCTGGTTCAAGCAATAAAGACAGTTACAAAACAACAGGTCGAAACAGCAAAGTCTCAGTTGGCGCAAAAATTTCAGCGGCGGCTGCTGCACTACTCGCTCTCATGAGGGTGGGCCGTATGGTTGGTGATATATCTGATACACGCCTTGGTAGGGACTCTCTGCTGTGTGTGGGCGGTGACCATATGCAGGTGGCGGTGTGGGAGGGATCCCCGCTTGTGGAAATGGTGGTCCTTTGACGGGCGACACACCGGACGTCACATCGTAGGGGTTGGGAGGGTAGGGGGGGGCATGGGGGGGGGGGGCATGCAAGGGATGGAACGCATGTGTTGGAGGAGGGCCTGGCGGGGGCCTGTTTGTTTGGATGTTGTTTGTGCAGAGCATGTACGACCCCCCCCAACGAGCCGCCCCCCCCCACATACCCGGGTGGTGGCATGGGACGCGGTGCACCGTGTGGCGGCATTGCAGTGTTGATCATCCCCCCAACCTGTGTTGTCATATGGTCATATACTGCATGTGGTGGCGGTGCTGTGGATGGAATGGGTGGTCCCGCCCCCGGGGACGGTGCCATGGGTGCCGATGGGGGTGCTGGGGGTGGTGCATGCGTGGCTTGTGGTGCTTGTGGTGGGGACGTGCCGGTGACGGCGTTGGATGTGTAGTCCCATGACTTGTCATCGCACTTGGACACATTGAGTTGCTGGTGTATTGAAAAGACAAGCGACAACTGCGAGAGGATGTGTGTGGGGATGGAGGTTGTTGTTGGAGAGAGGAGCGTTTGTGGGGGCACACACACAAAAAAACCATTCATGTAAAAACAACAACAAGAAAATCAACAAGAAGAGAGATCACAATGGTGATCTCAACACACTATACACACCCCAAACACCATATTCTTCCCATTCAAACATCCCTCCAACCACCCCAAATCACACCTTGTGTTGCCCTGCTCCATACATACAATACCCCTGCAGGGTGCTCAGTGCCACAGCTGCAGCTTTGCTGTCAGCATACTGCACCAGCACATGACGGGTGGTGGGGTGGGGTGTTTTCTCTATGATGGCAATCTTCTGCACAAGTCCATAGGTGGAAAACAGGGCATGCATAGAGTCTATGGTGATGGGGTGCACTATGTTTTCAATCTGGGGGGGGGGATAACGAGAGGGTGGGGGGCCGAGCATGGGGAGGTCCCATCCCCAGAAAGAAAGAAAAAAGAAAAGAAGAAAATGTGTAAAATGCAACACACCCACCCACACCCCACTCCCCATCACCACACCATACCGTCACACGCAAGACGCTGCTGGGCTGTGCCGGGGGTGGCGCATACGCCCGCTGTGGCGCCCTGCTCGTACTTGCAAGTTGTTGCCCATCACCCCCCACCGCAGGCCGCTTGGCTGTGGGTAGATGTACATTGACATAATCCCTTGTCTTTTCACTTTGATACCGCACAGTGAGGTCTTGGTGCATCGAGTAGCTCATGCGCAACACAGGAGGCTGCATGCAGGCAGAGTTGCGCAGTGCATCGAGGGTGGTGCCATCCAGTGTGGCAAAGACACGCTGTGCTGTGGCGGTGCTGTCAAATTGAATCAGTGCCTGAAAACCTGCGTGTTTTTCAAAGAGGCTTATTTTGTGGATGGTGCCATAGGGGTTGAGGGCACTGCGGAGGTGCTCGATGTGGAATGATGCGCCCGCCTGTTGAGGTGGGATGGGGTATGGGGATCATGTGAAGATGATGGTGATGATCATCAACCATCAACCAATGTTCACGACCACATTGCATACAGTCAATAATGCACAGTGGTGCAGCCCCCCCCCACCATACCGGCAATCCCTCAAAGGTGATGAGCACGACAGGAGAGGGTACATTGGCAGCAGCATCCCCGACTGCATCATCCCGCCCACGCTTGACCCCCGCTGCAACAATCCGACCATTGAGCTGCTGCTTTGTGGAAAACTGCACATAGATAGGACGGCCACGCAGTAGGAGAACAGGTTTGGTGCTATTGTTGCCTTCTGCACATAGGCTTGTGACGCGAATGGCAGTGTCGAGGGAATCAAACTCGACAAATGCCTGACTTGCAAGGCTGCCCACGCCACGCTTGACCTGATGCACAGTGCCACCAAAGGGGGCACATAGAGCAAGTATTTCTGATTCATGGGCATCAAGGGGAAGGTTGCGAAAGTGCAAGACCTGCGTGGAGAAGGGAATGCTGATCGTGCAGGAGGATGATCAAGGCACCAAAGAGGGAGATTATGGGGTATCGTACTTTGGATGGTGGACATGGGGAGTGTGTGTTTTGAGTAGAGTTGAGGGTGGTGGGGGTCATGACAGCAGGTGGTGGGGGGGGTAGTGTAGGGGAATCCATCATGCCTGCAGGGGAGGTGTAGAGTGTGCTGGTGCGCGTAGGCATTGTTGTGGTGCTTGCTATTATTGTTATTGATGCAACGTGCATGCAGGGGGGGCTGGTATGCTTCAAACGGCATGTGTGATGCAGTCGATGCTGTTGCACGCACCGTGTGTTGTCAGCACGTATCTCTGTGATCACATACACTTGATCAGAGTATTATTCTGGAAACTGTGTCTATCCTGGTGGTGGGTACCTTTATGTTGTTGCTAATGTGGTGCTTGCCTGTTGCAAATGTTTTATTTAGGCAAATTTTCATTTATTGTTTCAACACTCTGAAGAAAACACCGTTGCAACCGTTGCAATTGTTTGTCAAAAACATGAAAGAATTATTCACACAATGATGCCATACCCATCCATCACATGCGGTACACACCTGGCAGCGTCAAGCAGGTCATTGGTCGCAGCAGCAAGCAACGTACCGCATTGTCTTTGTTAGACAAGTATATGCAAGCAGGAAGGCAACCATGTGCTGAAGTCTCTTCTTCCTATGACGATCATCCATCATCAACGTTTAACCAATCACCAGTCATATGGAAGGACCTCCTCACCACCCCCAGCATCTGGCGAGCTAATGCAGCTGTGCGCTGGATCACTGCAAGCAACCACAGGTTTGCTGTTGCTGCGATGCCCAATGTGGTAGTGGACAAGCACACTGCTGCCAAGTGGCATCGTAGCTGCTGGACTGTTGGTATGTGTGTGGGGGGATAGCATGAGCAGGAGTGCATACCACGCGCCATCACCATACATGTGCAACACATACCCACGTATCAATGAATGCATGCTCCCTGACGTGACATACACCACAACACCACAACACTCCCACCGTGTGCAAAATGGGGCAAACACAAAACATAAAACATCTGTGTGTACATAGGCATAGATGATTCTGGAACAAGTGCCCTGGCAGGTCCCCTTGTGTGTGCCGCTGTACTGCTGCCACCCCGGGCATCCCTGCCGCATGTAACTGACTGTAAAAAATTGACTGTACACCAACGACGGCGTGCATATGAAGAGATACGAGCACATCCTGGTGTGCGCATTGCAACGTATGTGGTTGGGAGGGGTTGTTTTGTGTGTGTGTGTACTGCCGTGTGTGTGTATTCTGCTGTGTGTGTATTCTGCTATTAAACAAGCAACAAAGTAAACAGATTGTGTGTGTACGCTGCTATGTGAAAGGGTAAGAGCTCTCACTCAGTATACCATATACTATATGCCCATAAACCACATACAATGGACATACCCCCTTAGGTATGCAGTATGGCCATCATATATTGACAAGGTGGGACCTGTAGCAGCAGCACAAGTGGCTATGCTGCAGTGCCTGAGACAGCTGGGGGGTGGGTTACCAAGGTCAACACGAGTGCTGGTTGATGGCGTATATCTGCCAGCAGGTGGTACATGGGGAGGCTTGTGGATGGGTTTGGTTGTGGATGGGTGTGTGCATTGTGAATGATGGGTATGCATGTTGCAACACACATTCCCTTGCTTGCACTCAGGGTTGCCTGACAGGGATGGCCCCCCTGTGCATGTTATGATTCGTGGTGATATACACGCACGCTCAATAGCTGCTGCTTCCATTGTTGCAAATGTATGGTGATGCGGTGTGATGTATGCTGGTGACACACGTGCTTGTACATGCTGCACGTCCTTCATCATTCCTCAACATTCCTCAACATTCTTCCCCCTCCCTTTTGATTGCAGGTGACCCTTCGACAAATCTGGCGTAGCATCTGTGCATCGTTGACCTCTGACGTGCTGACAAAATACGGATTTGCGTTGCATAAAGGGTCTGCAGGGTCCCCAGAGCATGTTGTGGCCCTGCAGCAGTGGGGTCCCTGTGCATTGCATAGACGATCGACACGGCCAGTGCGCAAGGCCATGCGGGCACATGAGAAAATGGCACAAGACAAAGAAATGCAAGGGGAGCGTGTGGAATTGATGTAGCACAGGGACATGTTGGGTAATGAAATACTGAATTGTTAATATAAATGTGTGGCTTGTACATTTGCATTAATATGTATCAATGAGTGTCAAGGGATTGGTAAAATGCAAGTGGTTCGCACAGCAGTGGGAAAAGAACTGTTGTGTGCAACGAAAGACTATGCAAAAGAATTTGACAACATGCAAGAATGCACAAGGACCTAACCCCTACACCAGGGGAAAGCATGGAGCGCGCGCAAGGTTGAACATGCCCTCTGTCCCCCTGTTTCGTGGGACATAGGCATACCCTTCGTCCCCCCACTCATCCCCCCAGCTGTTGCGGACAATCCACACAGGCACGCCCTCTATGTCTGTCATGCCAACCAGCGTGACAAAATGCGTAATGTGGCCATTGCAGTAATCATTGGTGCTGTTGCAGATGTCAGTGGGGTCAAGGATGCCACCGGTGTAGTTGTGCCATGCGCTGTATATAACACCATGTGTATTGATGCCCACCATGAGTGGCTGTGTGGAGTGAGGTTGTGTGGGGCGAGATGGTCTGTGAACAAAGCACACCAATCGTGCTCTATACTGTACACCAGGAGTAGCCCCGCCTCCAACATACCCCTTTGCCAATAGCAATCTCCATGGCAGTTTCGTTGGTTTTGGGCAAGCGATGATACCCCTTGACCTGCACTACAGTTCTGTTGTTGGCCAAGAGATGCTGATACGTATGATGCACACACAGGATGTGGTATGTTTGTGCTACCATGTAACAAGCACACACACAAACAGCAACCCCACAAACCAGCTCAAACATACTCATCAGCAAGTGTCTTGTTGCAGGTACCAGTCTTGGCAACATAGGGGTAGGCCTCTGCTGTGGCAATACCATTGTTCTCATACACATACTTGATTGCTGTGTTTTGGAAAGGGCCCCAGTGTGAGTGTATCGTTGATGCATGTTTGTTGTGCACCTGTGTGACACCCTCCCCCACACACCTACCCGAAAATGTGCCTCCGCCGCCACAGCCACGCCCATAGGCATCACAGGATACAAGCTGCTGTTGGGAGAGCTGCAGGATCTGACCCGTCTTTTGTGCATGGGCAATGCTGATGCCAGCAGCAGTTGCAAATGCCCAGCAGGCCCCACAACGGGACCCGTTGAGGTGCTGCTGCATGATTGGGGGGGAGAGGGGGCGCCGGTCCACAGATGTTTCATGGGGCCAGGATATAAGTTGTGCATTTGTGAGCCTGCTCGTGATCATGCCAGGGGGCGTGAGAAGTTTGCGCCCACCCGAACTGTGTAGAGGATGGTGGTGTACAATGTATGAGATGCTAATGGTGAGATGGCGAGTGTTCTTGCGCAAAACATTGACTTACCCGTCGGTGTCATCGTTGATGTCGTCGTCATTTTGATCCATGAACCATTCATTTTGATCCATGAACCAGTCTTCTTGTTCAAACAACGCTTCCGGACTGTCAGGAGCGATGTCCAACGGGAAATGGTGGGCACGCACCAAAACGACGAAAAGGGATGCGATCAGGGCCTTCATCATGATGGCTTGCGAGTGTTGTTAAGGCAACCTATTATGGAAATGAATACGGAAAAAACGATTGAAAAATCATCAGACACCTGCTTCTCCTTGGCTCCCACTGCTGTAGATGTCCAACAACAACATGATTATCTTGGGAACAGGAAACAGCCTGGACCCTACCTCACTCGTTTTGCCCCCCACTGTCATTTCCAACCAACACCTCCACTTGCGTTGCCATTGAAAGAAATCGCGGTGTGTGCGTGCTCCACACAGTCGGGAAGTTGGCATATGTATACAATGGGCACGGCCGAGGCAATGGACAGCACTGCAGCCACTGCAAATGCGTCATACCTGTGCCACCATGGATATTACCATGCGCATACGCAACAGCCACACAGATGTTTACCACGACATACCAAAGTGCGGTGCACGCTTCTTGTGACAGCTTCCACAGGTCACATAGCTCCTGTGCTGCCTGTGATTGGCAGTATTCTATGAGTGGTCAAGTGGCAGTATTATGATTATTCAAGGGCATATGAACACACAAACCAATGGCACACCACAAGTCTGTGTCACCACCACAAACCCCCACCACCACCACGCACCGCCGTGAGTGCTTTATTGATGACAAAGGGCACAGTAAAACCCAACAATATGGGGCATGCAATACAAAACCACTTGGGGGGTGCAGTGATGTGTTGGAGATTGTTGTCGTTTGCGGTGGTGATCAACCCCATGCTCATTGGATGCATCGGAGGGGCATTTACCATCTGCCTTGCACCATGAGACAACAGTGCATCCTGCATATGCTGCAACATGCTGTTTGGTATAGAGTGGTTGTCAATCCATAGGGTGGTGTTGCCAATGTCGTACACCATGCAACAGCGCGTGTGCGGTGACAGCATACCCTGCCGCACCCTGTGTGTTGTGGGTGTCGCGTAAACTATGCAGTTAACCTCGTAGGGAGAAGAGTACGTGTTTTCAGCATTACCATAGTGGGCGTCGCAGGGTGGTGTGGGTGGTCAACGCAGCGTTGACCATGCTGATCAACTGTGCCAACATTGGCTGTAGTGCCTCATCCACGTGCAGCCACGGTGGTTGTGATGTGCTGTGTACTTGGGCTATTCTGCTTGGCGGTGTGGCACGGGGAACTATTGCAAAGCCATGATTCACACACTTGGTTGCAGATGCTGCAAAGACTTGCTCAATTGTTGCATCATCCGAGACTGCAGATGATGTGATTTTGTGGTGGTGTTTTCAGACAAGGCTTTTTCGACACGTAGGCGTACCTGGGGCTGCAATAGGGATTATTGATGATGCTCCACATCCATGCCACAGCAACAACCACAACACAAACATTTGGCTACAATTATTGCATTTGTTTGTTACACAACGCCCATTGTTGTAAGCACAAAGGCCAAAAAGCGCAAAACACAATGTAAGCACAAAAAAGCGCAAAACACAATGTAAGCACAAAAAAGCGCAAAACACAACGACAATTATCATGCGCAGATGTATGGGCATACCCCACTTTTGGAAAACGCAAACATCATCATCATACATCACCATCAAACAGAACACCATTTCAAGAGCCCTCGGCAAACAGTCATTGAATATCAAGTCGGAATGTCAAGGCAACACAAAAAACAACAAGACCTTCCCTCATACAACACCCCCCCCACACATGCAACAAGAATATGACACAATCATGTAAGAATAGCAGTGATGAATCATGGTGGGTGATCGATGCGTGAGACGTGCATTAAAAAACACACACTCCCGTGGAAGAATGCTGGTGATCGATATGTTTTGGTATGCATGCCAGAACACAAGGTTGTTGTTCATCATCAGCTCATCATCAGATTGACTGTTCCTCGTCAGAAAGCAGTGGGGTGAGCACAAGCAAGGCATGATCCACTTGCCCATGTGATAATAAAGGCGACACTTGCAGACGTGCCATGCAAGGACGAGCAGGGTTTGGATAGACGATGGTCGTGACGCATGCCTTGAACCCACCCCGGGCTGCTGCAGAGAGCACGTCAAGGGCATTGGCATTGGTGGAGGGCCCCGACATAAAGTGCAAGCCCCGCTGGGACTCGAGTTGCCCCTCAGCGGCAACTGCCCGCTGCGCAAACGCGTCGCTGGCGTGCACAATGCTCAGCGTGGGCATATGTATGATCAGGCGGCACTGCTGTGTGGGCTCGGCAATTGCGGCAGCAAGTGTGTAGGGTGTGTTTGCAAGCAGCTGGGTTTGGGCCTGGTGAAATTGACGGGACGCAATAGCTGAAGTTTGGTGTCGAATGCTGGTGGACGTTGTGTATTGAGGAGTTTCATCTGCTGTTTGCTGCTCAGAGAGATTGGTGGCTAGCGAAAGGCAACGAAACTGCTGCTGGTTGATGGACAAGTGGCGAAGACATTTTACGAGATGTCGTGCCTGCGTGGAATGAAGAGCGTCGCGTATGTCGTCGTGGTGACTGGTATTAATGTGAGGGGCATGACGAAACATACCTGCAACATGCTGCTTCGCGCGTAAAAAGATGGGGCACTGAGGAGGGATTGGGGTTTGGCTGGTTGTACACGGATTCTGGCCAGGTGTAATGCTTGTTTGGTTATATGATAGGGAACGTGTTGAAGAATGAACAGAGATCAAACAGGCAACTACATATGAACACAACCAGAAGTTGAGGCAGCCATGGGCGCCCGAGGCAACTTGAGAATCAACATGTCCAATCAAATACTTCCCCAGCAACATAAAACTCACAGTATACTCTCAAATGTACGTTGGTGATCAGTATCAAAGTGTTCAGCATCGTCGAAGCTCTGAGGACTCTGCAAAGCTGCGTGAATGCAGTGCATTGGACACAACAGGGCGTGCAGCAAATGTGGGCGCAGACACAGGTTTCATCACGGGTTTGAGGGATGCCTCTGGGTGCCCTGTGGCATCCAACGCCTGCTCCATGAGCTTTCCTGCAGTGGCTCGTGCCTGTGCTGCGCTGTCCTGTGCTGCGCTGTCCAGCTTGCCCTGCATGACGCTCAAGATGACACACCACGCAAATGACACACCCGCCACTGTGTGTCGGGATTGTGAATTGAGCGTTTTGTGTCAATAATGCCTACATGGTGGGGTACAACAACACAGATGTGTGTAACATCATATGATGCTTTGTGCATCATCATCATGTTGTAAATGCTTCATGATGCCGACAGTTCATATGCAGACCCCTCCTGTTTTGACCACACGTACCAAAGGGAATGCGCATGTGTCGAGGCACAAATGCAAAGTTGACAAGTTGTGCAGGCACCCACACAGACCACAATGCCTTGCAGCTATCCCATATCTCTGCACGATACTTTTCCACAGCAGCACTCAATGGCTTGCCTTGAATCATTGTCTTCATTGTGAAAAACACAGGGAAGTAACAAAATGGGTGGCTGTGTGTGTGTTGAGAGGGGAGGGGGTGTGGGCATGTGTGGGTTGCATACAATGACATGTGTGTCCAAATACACATGTATGTACCAAATACGCAAAATCATGGTGATGTATTGTACAGCACATGCTTCATATACTCTCATGCACAGCACATGATTCATGTCCTCTTATGTATATACCAGCATCACCCAACACGTACTGCAAAAGCTGATCAATAGCGACTTTGACAGGTGCGGTGCCAATGTGCCCCACACGTGCAGTGATTGACCCACACCACTGTGTAAATTTGATATTATACAACCAGTACTGGAATGCACCCAAGTAGGTAAAGCCAAATGCACAAAACACGGCATGGCGGGAATAATCGAAATCATCACGTCCCTCAATCACCTATGTTGAAGAGAGGTTAATGTGTGTGTAATGGGTGCTGTAATGACGTAATGTACTCCTCATGCAGAGGAGAATTCATACACATACTTTTTGCGCAAAGACATCAGCAGCGCTGGTTTTGAGCCCAGTCGTGACCACACCACAGGCAAACGGATGCTTCTTGGCAGTGTTGTTGTACCATGTGCCAGCCTTGATGAATGGACCGATGACGAGGCGCCCCACACGAGCCACCCCCGAGCTGCTCATCGACGAGACGTCGTCGTTGTGGTGTACACAACAACTGTGTATGCATGGGCAGGGTTTTTTGTGCAGGTGGGGTGGTGGGAAATCGCTCCACGACGTGGATCAGATATGCAACATCAAATTGGTGATTGTTTGGGCATGTTGCAGCTCACGTAAGGAGCGTAGACACAAGACATACGTTGGAGGAAGATGCCAGCTGGGGTGCGGACGTGCGTTTTTAGCTGTCTTGAAGCTGCTGCAGCGGTAGATGTATCTGTTGCGCGTGTGTACTACTGTGTATTGGCCCTGCTCTAGGCGCTGCAGACGCTGCAGTGGGATGTATGATTTGTTTCAGAGGGAGTGCAACCAGCAACGCACGTTCCAGATGGTGTTGCAGATGGTGCAGATGGTGTTGCGAGTGTATTGCACGTTGTGTACAATGCGTGCTGACTATGATGTTGGTGTGAAAAAGTGGTGCAGAGCTCTCCCAGTTGTTTGATATTGTCTGGGTAGTCATCATCACAGCAGCAAACGCAACAAGACATTCATGACGTATTGCCACACGATGTACTATCACCGGAGTTATATCACCGGAGTTAGGCTAACCAACTAGCCCAGCCCAGCGAAGTTCACAATGCCCACATCTCAGCACCCAGCACCTCAATACGACGCAGATGAGCACCTGCAGCTCGGTGGAAACGATCAACAAACAAGCAGCAGCAGCATACACGCACAAGAGGATCCAGAAAAGCACACCCATGGAAGCACATCCCCCCCGCGTCGCGCTTCCAGTTTTGTGCAGCTACAATCCAGCCTTGCCCAGGAGCTATGGGCCAGCCGTGCATGGCGTCTGTACCCAGTCATACTCATCTACATATCAGGGCTGGCAATGCTCGGGCCATTGACCCCGACACTGTTGACCAATTACTTTGCAAGCCGCACCGCAGGGGAGGACTTGCGATGTGAGTCGTTGCACCCACAGCCCCCTGCATGTCAGAATGCACACAGCGAAGTTGTGACATGGAGCTCATGGTGTTCGTTTGTGTCCAACAGCGTATTGTCCGTGGTCACGGTGGGTGTGGGGGTGGTGTACACCAATCATCATCACTTGTGCTACACCATTCACCATTGAGCATGTGTACTCCACGATATCACACATGAACAAGCATAATGATGGCGGTATACCAACCACCATCAATACATGCAATGAAGTACGCATACAAAAATAAACACACATTAAGAAACACACAATAAAACACAAACACAATAAAATACCCACACAGATGCCACTGGTGGGTGAGCTCACTGATGCCTATGGACGTAAACCCTTTCTCGCTGCTGCCATTGCCCTGGCTGGGTTGCCTGTGGTTGTGTTGCTGTTGTACCTGCAGTATGGGTTTCCACTGATGTGGTATTACCCTGCACAGGTGTGTTTTCGTGTGTTTTGGTGTGTTTTGGTGTGTGAGGGTCGTGTTGTATGTTGTGTTTTGTACTTGCTGGTGCATGATTTAACCACGCAACGAGCATACATGAGCATACATGAGCATGCATGACCGTCCACTCTGTTCATCTCCTCCGACAGACACCTCAACATACCACCTCTCTCTCACAACACCACCAACAGGTGTTCCCAGCTCTGTGTTCCTCTATCTCCATCAGCTTGGCCTTTCTCGCTGATGTACTCTCCCCACAGTGCCGTGCAGCAGCCTTTGGTGGCCTCATGGCTGCGTTCTCCCTAGGAATAATAGTGGGGCCCCTTGTGGGGGGCCTGTTGGTGTATAGCCTACCCAATGGGGCCCTGGTGGTGACATGGGGGGCCCTGGGGACCTGTGTGGCATGTGTGGTGTATGTGTTAGTGTGTATACCAGAGACACTGCCAAGTGGGGTGGCACGCAAGGTGTGTATGGGGGGGGGGGAGGTGTTGCTGTGTGAGGTGGGATGCTGGTGGTGGGTGTATCCAGGACATGAGATGTGTGTTGGTCACCCATCCATTGTAACTGTACAGCCATGAGCATGATGACTATGAGCATGTTTGTCACCGCAATGTTGACCATCCATCCTCCAACACGTTGACCAACCCTCAACCACACCCAACACCACCCACACCCAACACCACCCACACCCAACACCACCCACACCCAACACCACCCACACACACGTGGGTCCCAGGCGCGTCGAAGGTTGTCTCACACAGGCAGCCTGTGGGGGGGTTCCACATGGAGGGCAGTGGGCATTCTTATGCGTAGTGCCTTGTTTCGTAGGCTGACTGTGTGCCTGATGTTGAGTGGTGCTGTGCTGGAGGGTATGATGGAGCTTCTTATTCAGGTGTGTTGGTGTGTTGGTGGGTGGGTGTGGGTGGGTGTTTGTGGGTGGATGTGTTTGTGGCTGAGCAGTGCTCATACATGTTGTGTGCAAGTGTCAGACACACCCTATACACGTTTTATTCACACCCTGTACTCATTGTATTCACATACACACGCACCCCAAACTCACTCTCCGAACATCCCATACAACCCTTACCCCCCCCACACACACACAGTACTTACAACTGGTGGCCGATTTTCAACCAGCAGATCAAAGCATACTGTTCATGGTGTATGGTGCAACAGCACTTGTGGTGCAAGCAGTGGTGTTACCATGGCTGTTATGTGTTACGACTGAGCGACGTGTGTTGTGTCTAGGTATGTGGGATGTGTTGGTGTGTTTTGAGATGATGGTGGTGTGTGTATGTGATATGTCTTGTGTCTATCTGTATGCACCCTCACCCACCCACACTGCACCCACTCCACACCCCACACCCACAACATGCACATACTACCATCCGTTTTCCCTCTCCTTTCACCTCCCACACCCCACACGCATTCCCCCACCACCCCACACCCATTCCCACCTGTCACCCACACCCACACCCCACCCTCAACCCCCACACCCCCACACCCAACACACACAGGGCTCCTGAGCAGCCTCTTACAGCAAGTCACACTCGCAGGCACCCACCGAAAATGGGTGGGGTTTGTTGCTGTGGCAATGGGCAGCCTGGGGTCTAT
>VFQP010000456.1_pt1 | contig 96671 bp, 73 predicted proteins | sample 3512351 | NCBI WGS metagenome assembly VFQP01 (sample SAMN10412372, study PRJNA504923) | tailings metagenome | isolation source: Relicate 1 Philex TSF1 revegetated site | place: Philippines: Tuba, Benguet | collected 2017-08-29
CTTCTTGCCGCACCAGGAGCCGATCACGATGTCGGGCGCGCGCTCGACGATGCGCCGCGGCTCGCCGATGATGCGGTCCTTGCCCATCGGCATGACGGCCAGTTCGGGAAAGCAGTCGTCGCCACCGGCAATGCCGATCAACTCGGACACCCAGCGGATGCCGCTGATGCAGGGGTCGTCCCACTCCTCGAAGTACACGCGCGGGCGGCGCGGCAATGCGCGCGCCGCCTGTTCGATCTCCGCAAGCCGCGCGCGGGTGCTGGCGATCCAGGCGAGCCCCGGCTCGGCCTGGCCCACCAACGCCGCCACCTGGAACAGCATGTCGAAGATCTGCGCCACGCTGCGCTGGTTGAACACCGTGACCTGTACACCGGCACGGATCAACGCCGCCGCGATGTCGGCCTGCAGGTCGGAGAAGCCGAACACGCAGTCCGGCTCGAGCGCCAGGATCTTGTCGATCTTTGCGGTCAGGAAAGCGCTCACCTTCGGTTTCTCCTCGCGCGCACGGCGCGGACGCACCGTGTAGCCCGAGATGCCGACGATGCGCGCCTCCTGCCCGAGCAGGTACAGCCACTCGGTGGTTTCTTCCGTGAGGCAGACGATGCGTTGCGGTCCCATGGTTGCGCGAGGTGGGTCAGCGGCCGTCGTGCCGCACTAGCGAGGCGCCCAGCGCAAGGTGACGAACACGCCACGCCCGGGCTGGTTGTAGCCGCGAACCGTCTCGTATGTCTCGTCGGTCACATTGCGCAGTTGCGCCTGGACAGTCCAGTCCTTCGCAAGCGCATGGTCGGCGTGCAGGTCGAGCGTGGTGTAGGCCTTCAACGCAAACGCATTGGCGCTGTCGTCGAAGCGTTTGCCCACGTGCAACAGGGTGCCACCGAACTTCCAGGCACCGACGGCGTAGTCGGCCCCGAGCATGCCCTGCGCTTTGCTGCGGCGTGCCAGTTGCCGGTTGGTGAGCTCATTGCGCGGGTCGATGGCCTCCCAGGATGCACGCAACAGCAGCTTGCCGATGCCCCCTTCGTAACCCAGCGTCCAGCCCTCGATGCGCGCGCGCGGCACGTTGGCCGGCAGCGGGCCCGAGGGAATGAAGCCACGGATCTTGTTGTCGAACGCCACCAGCTTGATGGTATGACCGGAATCGCTCCAGCTCAGGCCGACGTCGGTGTTGCGGCCTTCCTCGGGTTGCAGCGTGGGCGTACCGAAGCCAGGGAAATACAGCTGATTGAACGAGGGCGCGACAAAGCTCGTGCCATGCGAGAGGTGCGCCCGCAGCGTGGGCGTCAGGCGGTGGCCGTAGCCCGCAAAGCCGGTGCTGCTGTTGCCGAACTGCGAATTGCGGTCGTTGCGCAGATTGAGCTGCCAGCTGTGCGGGCCAGACTCGCCGTTGAGGCCGACGAAGCCGGAGTTGATGCTGCGCTGGCGCACGGCATAAGCCGTGGTGCCATCCACCTTCTGCTCCAGGCGCTCCAGCCCCGCCAGCACCACGCCCAGCGGTGTGTCGATATCGTTCTGCCACAGGAACTGATCCTGCGTGGTGCGAAAACGGCTGGGCAGGAAGGACGCGACGATGGAGCGGGAGTCGTCCAGGCTTTGCGCCACTTGCAGCTGGGCCTTCCACCCTTCACGCACCTTGCCATTGACGCCCACGCGAGCGACCTGCGAGCGGAAGTCGTCACGCGTGTCGCGACCGGGGCCGTCGTCGTAGTGGCTGGTGCCTTCGGAATACAGCACACCCAGGTCGAGCTTCCAGTCGCGCGCCAGCGCCACGCCGATCGAGCCATTGAGCGAGCGCTGCCGCAACGGGTCGCGGTCGGCGTTGAAGTTGCCGAACGGCACCGTCGGATTGGTGGCCGAAAAGCCGCGGTCGTTGAGCGACGACACGTCCAACGAATAGGTCACGTCAGCGTTGCCGCCGGCCAGGCCGGCGCCGGCCTGCGAGAAACTTTCACTGCCCAGCGTGACGAAGGCGCTCGGGTGAAAGCCCTCTCGCCCCTTGCGCGTGAAGATCTGCACCACGCCGCCCACGCCGTCGCTGCCGTACAGCGAGGAGCCTGGCCCCTTGAGGACCTCGATGCGCTCGATCGCGTCCAGTGGCAAGCTGCTCCACACCGGCGTGCCGGCTGTGGCAGAGCCGTAGCGCACACCGTCGATCAACAGAATGGTGTGGCGCGATTCGGTGCCGCGGATGAAGATGTTGCCGCTCTTGCCACGGCCGCCGTTGGTGGCCATCTGCACGCCGGCAGCGCGCACCAGCACTTCGGTCAGCGTCTGGCCAGCCATCTTTTCGATGTCGGCGCGCTCGATGACGGTGACGTCGCTCACCAGGCTGTCCACCCGCGTGGGCATGCGGCTGGCGGTGATGACGGTGTCGGTGAGCGTGGGAACAGCGGCCTGCGCAAAGGCGGGCACAGTGGCAGACAGGCTCAACAAGAGAGCGGCCTGGCGCCAGGACGGAACACGGGTTTTCATGGACGAAACAAAGGACGAGAGCCCTCACCGCCTTCCCCGACGGTGCATGGGCGTCACGGCGGCGCCGCTTTCGCGGTGCCGCCACCTCGTTGGCCGGTATCCGGGCTGGCAGAGCGACCTCCATCGCCTTCCCGGTGCGCGAGCACCAGTGGCGGTGTGATGGAAGCGGAGCATCCGGCGGCTGTAGGCCGCCGGCCGTCTCGTCTGCTTACCGTTGCGGGGGCAGCGCAGGTTAGGTTCGCCGCGGTGCGCGGCTTGCCCTCCTGCTTCCCGTTGAACTGCGGTGCGTGAACCACGCCGCGAGCACCAACGGCACGCATTCTATGCCCGCGCCACGCCTACAATGACCGACGCACATCGGATCGCAGGAACCCCAGCACCATGGCCGCTCCCAAGCAACTCGATCAGATCACCGAGAAGGTGGAGCGGCTGCTGCTGCGCCACGAAGAACTGCAGCGCACCAACGCGCTGCTGGTCGAGCAGGTGCATGCCCTGCAGGCCGAGCGCGATTCGCTCAAGTCGCGCCTGCTCGCGGCGCGCGCGCGCATCGACGCCCTGCTTGAGCGCCTGCCCGCCACCGAGGAACGCAAGGAGCGCACATGAACAAGCCCGGCCACAAGCAGATCGAGGTGCAGATCATGGGTCAGAGCTACCTGCTCTCCTGCCCGATCGGTGGCGAATCGCTCCTGCTTGAAGCGGTGGAGCGCGTGGACACCGCAATGTGCCGCATCCGCGACGCTGGAAAGGTCAAGGCGCGCGACCGCATCGCGGTGCTGGCCTCCCTGAACCTGGCTTATGAGCTCTCGCAACTGGAGCGCAAGGAGGCCGAGCGCGAGGCCGAGGCACAGCAGTTCCAAGCATCGTCTTTCGCGGGTGCCGACGCCAGCGCCTTTGCCGAAGCCGGTGGCTTCGACACCGACCCGCTCGACGCGCAGACACAGACGCGCGTGGACGAGCTCATGCGCCGCCTCGACCAGACACTCGACAAGGACGGTCGGCTTCTCTGAGTGTCCACCACCCGTCATCGGGCGGGGCCATGCCGACCGATGGTCCGCACCGCCCCGGTACTGCTTCTAGAATTCACTCCGTCTGCGGTGTGCGTCGGGCTTCAATGTCCTTGAACCAATGCTCATAGAGCCCGGGCTTGGTACATTGCGCGGCTGGTGCGAGCGTCTCGCGTCAGACGAACCCGAAGCCGCGTTGCCCTCGCCCACCTGAACCCCGGTTCAGGCTTTCGGCCCGGCGCCCACTTGCAGACACCTTATTCCCCATGCCCCTCGAACCCTTGCTGATCGCCGAACTGGCGCTTCTCGGCATCGGCACCGGTTTCCTCGCTGGCCTGCTCGGCATCGGCGGCGGAATGTTGATGGTGCCCTTCATCACGCTCATCCTTACCGGCCGCGGCGTCGCTCCCGACCTCGCCGTCAAGATGGCGATCGCCACCTCGATGGCCACCATCATCTTCACCAGCGTCTCCAGTGTGCGCGCGCACCACAAGCGCGGCGCCGTGCGCTGGGACATCGTCAAGCGCCTGGCCCCGGGCATCGTGCTGGGCGCGGCCGTGGCCAGCCTGGGCGTGTTCGCGGTGCTCAAGGGCAGCTGGCTGGCGCTCTTCTTCGCGGCCTTCGTCAGCTTCTCTGCCACGCAGATGCTGTTCGACAAGAAACCCAAGGCTTCGCGCACGCTGCCCGGCACCGCCGGCCAGCTCGGCGCCGGCGGCGTCATCGGCTTCCTCTCGGGTCTCGTGGGCGCGGGCGGCGGCTTCGTCTCCGTGCCCTTCATGACCTGGTGCAACGTGGCCATCCACAACGCGGTGGCCACCAGCGCGGCGCTGGGATTCCCGATCGCACTGGCCAACGCGGCCGGCTACATAGTGGCGGGCCAGTCGGTGCAGGGCTTGCCCGCGGGCTCGATCGGCTACATCTACCTGCCCGCCCTGGTGGTCATTGCCAGCGCCAGCGTGCTGATGGCGCCGCTGGGCGTGAAGGCTGCGCACGCGCTGCCGGTCAAGACGCTCAAACGCGTGTTCGCCGCCATCCTCTACATGCTCGCGGCCTACATGCTCTGGAAGGGGCTCACCGCCTGATGACGGCGCGGCGCTCCCCGTGGGCGCCGCTGCAGTGGGCCCCTGCGCACGCGCTCGAGAGCGCGCGCAGAGGGGGAAGTGTTGTTTTCCCCTCTACAAAGCCCGGTTTCACCGGGGCGTTGCGGCTTTCGAACCCGTTTTCCTCCTTGGAAGGCGTTGACAACTCCATTAGCATCAACACGCTTGTGTGAAAGCGCGTTTTCCGCAGGCAACAACGTCAACTTCTAGAAGGAAATTCAACATGGCAACTGCGAAGAAAGCCGCCGCGAAAAAGGCGCCGGCGAAGAAGGCCGCCCCGGCCAAGAAAGCCGCCCCGGCGAAGAAGGCCGCTCCGGCCAAGAAAGCCGCCCCGGCGAAGAAGGCCGCTCCGGCCAAGAAAGCCGCCCCGGCGAAGAAGGCCGCTCCGGCCAAGAAGCGCACCCCCAACGCCGCCTTCATGAAAGCGCTGACACCCAGCGCCGCCCTGGCTGCCATCGTGGGCGCGAACCCGCTGCCCCGCACCGAGGTGACCAAGAAGGTCTGGGACTACATCAAGAAGAACAAGCTGCAGGACTCGGTCAACAAGCGCATGATCAACGCCGACGCCAAGCTGAAGGAAATCTTCAAGAAGGCCCAGGCGTCCATGTTCGAGATGACCAAGCTGGTCAACGACCACCTGAAGTGATCCGGGCGCGCCTTCGGGCGCGTACCTTGCCTGACAAAGCCGACGTTCCGTCGGCTTTGTCGTTTCCGCACGTTCAGCGCTGGTCTTGGCCTGCAGCCTCGACCTCCTGTGCGAAACTGCGACGCCTTGTAACCAACCTGCATGACCACCACACCCTCGACCCCGTCCCACGAGCCCGCCGAGGAAACGCCGGCGGCGATCACGCTGCCGCCGATGCGGCACAAGACGGTGCTCGTGATCGACCTCGTGGAATCGGTGCGGCTGATGGCCGCGAACGAGGCACAGGTGGTGGTGCTGTGGCGCGGCTTCGTGCAGTTCGCGACCAGCGAGGTGCTGCCCGCGCGCGGCGGGCGACTCGTCAAGAGCCTGGGCGATGGCCTGCTGGCTGAATTCGAGCACCCCGCTCAGGCGGTGCGTGCCGCGCTCGACCTGCACCGCTATTTCGACGCCGCCAACCGCAGCCTGCCCGCCGCGCAGCAGCTCTACCTGCGCGCCGGCATCAACGCCACCCAACTCTACGTGGACGACGTCGACGTGTATGGCCACGGCGTGAACCTGGCCGCGCGCGTGGCCGACCTTGCAGCCCCTGGCGAGACGGTGATCACCGCCAGTGTGTACGACGCCATCGTGGTGGGCGTGGACGCCGACGTGCAGGATCGCGGCGAGAGCTATCTCAAACACTGGCCCGAGCCGGTGCGTACATGGGCGGTGAGCCCGGTGAACGAACACACGCCGGTGGTTCGTCTGCCGACACCGGCGGCATCCGCGAGTGAGTTCCGCCCCGGTGTGGCGGTGGTGCCCTTCGAGACGCGCAGCCACGCACCGGAGCAGTTCGTCATCGGCGAATTGATCGCCGATGGCGTGATCACCCAGCTCTCGCGCAGCCAGGATCTGCGCGTCATCTCGCGCCTGTCCACCAGCGCCTTTCGCGGCCGCGGCAACACGCCGGCCGAGATCGGCCAGCGCCTGGAAGCCTCATACACCTTGAGCGGCAGCTACGTCAATTTCGGCGAGAAGGTTGTCATCACCGCCGAGCTCAGCGACAACCGCCGCAATGAGGTGGTGTGGGCCGAGCGAATCTCCGGCGACACCCTGGACCTGCTGCAGACACAAAGCGAACTCATCACCCGCCTGAGCGAGGCCACCGCCAACGCGGTGCTGCACCATCTGGTGCAGCGCACGCTGGTGCAGCCGGTGCCGCAACTGGAGAGCAATGCCCTCATGCTCGGCGGCATCACGCTCATGCACCGCTCCACCCCACGCGACCTGCAGCGCAGCCATGAACTGCTGGAGGCCGTGGTGGACCGCCACAAACGTGTGGCCACGCCGTGGGCCTGGCTGGCGAAGTGGCACATCATGCAGGTGGTGCAGGGCCTGGCACCCGAGCCCGCGCGGGCGTTTCGCGAGGCGATCGGCACGGCGGATCGGGCACTGGACCTGGAGCCGAACAGCACGCTGGCGATGGCCATCAAGGGGCATGCGCTGTGCCACCTGGGCAATGAGGTGGAAAACGCGCGCCAACTGCTGTACGAATCGACCGAGATCAATCCCAGCGACCCCATGGCCTGGCTCTACCGCTGCGTCTGGTCGACCATGTGGGGGAAGGCAGAAGACTCCGTGGTGGAGGCCGAGCGCGCATTGCATCTTTCGCCACTCGATCCGCAAAAGTACTACTTCGAGATGATGCTTGCCAGTTGCTATCTGTCGATTGGCAGATTCGACCTGGCAGCCGAGCAATGTCGGGCGTCGATCCAGAAAAACCGATACCACTTGCCAACCCTGCGCGCCTACCTGATCGCCCAGTACGAAGTGGGGGACATCGCGGCCGCCAGGGAAACCTTCGCCACGATCCTGGCGTTGCAACCCGATCTGACCATCAACCGTTACCTGGCGTCCGGGCGTGAGAGCCGGCTGCGCCAGCACGGAGCGCGCGTCCTTCGTGCCATGGGCCTGCGCATGGATTGAGTCGAACCGATTTCCCACACCCCACAGGAGGAACAACATGAGCGGTGGTTACAGCGGTGGTTACAGCGGCGGCTATAGCGGCGGGTACAGCGGCGGCTATAGCGGTGGGTACAGCGGCGGTTACGCCTCGGGGGTGCAGGGCATCGCGCAGGCAGATGCACTGAACCTCTCGCGGGCCGCCATCGTCGGTCCTTTCGCAGGGGGCACGCTGCGTGTGCACTGGCCCGACTTCGACAAGGCAGACAACCTCAAGCGCTGGGCCGACGGCCCACGCGTGGCCGCGGTGATCTCCGAGGTGCTTGAAGGCCTGAGCTACGACGTCGACATGCCGCGCAAGACCGCCTCGCTGCGTTTTGCCAACGGTAACAAGCTACACCGCCTCGTGCAGCTCGCTGGCCCCGACGAAAAGCTCATCGAAGGCCAGCTCCATCTCGTGGCTGCCTATGCCGACCTGCGGCCCGATCGCGCGGTCGAGGTGGTCGAGCAAGTGGGTTTTCCAGTGCCGTTCTGGGGCGCTGTCGTGGGCCTGACCGCGCACCGCCACGGCAAGACACTGGCGCTGCTGGACGTCGCCTTCTCGCTCGCCGTCAGCGTGGAGCAGCGCTTCAAGCAGATCTTCTCGGTGCCGAGGCCGGTGGAGTTCTCGCCGCAGATCCAGCCCATGATCCCCACGCCCGGCCACGGTGCCTGGCCCAGCGGCCACGCCACCGAGGCGTTCCTCGCTGCCACCCTGCTGCAGGCGCTGCTGGACGCTGCCGTGCCCGCCAAGAAGAAGCACCCGGGTAACGGACAGGCGAGCCACGAGCAACTGCAGCGACTGGCCGCGCGCATTGCCGTCAACCGCACCGTGGCCGGGTTGCACTACCCGGTGGACAGCGCGGCCGGCCGGCTGCTGGGCACCGCGCTCGCTGAGTACCTGGTGGCGCGCGCGACCGGCGAGGTGGTGCACGAGCGCGGCTTCGATTCGGCGCTTTTCATCGAGAAAGACGGCGCGCCGATGGACTTCAGCCTGCATGCCCCGATGGAACAGGCGAGCGGCAGCGCCTACACGCGCTCGCCCAAGGCCCAGGACGTGCCCAAGGCGGCCCTGCTCGCCTGGCTGTGGGAGGAAGCCGTCAAGGAGTGGCAATGAGCTGGCGGCCGCTGCCACGCGGCGCCTTCACCGGCATCGACTGGTCCGCGCCCGGCGCCATCGATGGCATGGACCCCTACCTTGCCTGGGCCGAGGCCGACGGCTTCGTGGGCTATCACGTGCATGGCAAGAACGACCAGCCCAAATGGTTGCCGATCGTCATCGGCTTGCGCGATGGCGCCGACGTGCGCCAGCTGGTCGACGCATCGTCGAGCCGCTGGTTGCAGATTCCTCAGGTGTACCTGCTGATTCCTGGCCTGCGCCACTGCACGGCACGCGTGTCGAAGAAGTTCTTCGACCACTGGCGCGAAGGCCACGCCATGCGCGCGCTCATCGAGCGTTTCGAGCTCGGTCTGCCGGTGGAGCACCACTCGTTCGCGCTGACCCACTGCTGCCACCCGCACGAACACCCGCATCCCCCGAAGCACCGCCTGAGCGGCCCGGTGCTGGGCGTCATCGATGGCGGCCTGGCGGTGGCCAACGCGGCGTTTCGCGACGCCCGTGACCGCACACGCGTGAGGCACTTCTGGCGCCAGGACAACTTCTATGGTGGCGCGTGGCCCGGAACCCCGGACAACGAGCGCGTACCGCTTGACCCGGCCCGCGCCGGGCCCGAGCCGCAGGACATGGGCTACGGACACGCGCTGGATGGCTCGGCCATCGATGCGGCCATCGCGCGCTACACGTTGAACGGCCACCTCGACGAAGACGCGCTGTATCGCCACCTGCAATTGTGGGATCTCGCCCGACCGGTGAACCACGGTACGCACGTAAGCGGACTGGCCACCGCCCCTGGTGGGCTGCTGAACCCGCAGAACAACGACTTTGCCAGCCGCTGCAACATGATTGCGGTGCAACTGGACTGGGCCAACGTGCTCGATACCTCGGGCGGCGCCATGAACGTGAGCGTGCTCGACGGGCTGCACTTCATCGTCTCGCGATGCGCGGAAGACGCGGCCATCGTGGTCAACATCAGCTGGGGCACGCTGGCGGGCCCGCACGATGGCAGCTCGCTGCTGGAGGCGGCCATGGACGAGCTGGTGGAACGCCTCGGCGGGCGGCTTCAAATCACGGTACCGGCCGGCAACGGCTACCAGAGCCGCACACACGCCAACGCGGTGTTGCCGCCGCACACACGCCACAAGGACGCCGGCACCTCCCTGCATTGGCGCGTGCTGCCCGACGACCACACCCAAAGCTTCCTGGAAATCTGGCTGCCCGAGGGCGCGCAGGATGTGTCCATCGCGGTGCAACCGCCCGAGCGCCCCACCCAGGCGGTGACACTCACGCCCGGGCAATCGGGTGTGTGGACCGATGCCGATGGGCGACCGCTGTGGTCGCTGATCTACCCCGCCACCACAGCCCTGGGCAAACGCGGCACCTGCGCACTTCTAGCGCTCGAGCCCACCGCGAGCCGCGATCCGCGTCGCGCGCTTTCGCCCTTCGGCCGTTGGACGATCACCTTGCTCAACACGGGTGCACAACCGCTGGTGTTCGACGCCTACGTGGAACGCGACGACGTGGCGCTGGGCATGAACACCGGCGCGAAACAATCGTGGCTGGAGGACGTGCACTACAACACCCAGGGCAATCTGGATGGCTGGGTCGACCAGCCCGACAACCCCTCGCCGATCCGGCGCAGCGGCGTGTTCAACAGCTTGTCCACCGGGCGCCACACCATTGCCGTGGGCGGGACCCGCGCGGCCGACACCGGGCGCGCACCACTGGCGCACTTTGCGCGCTACTCGCCGCAAAGACCTGACCCTGACGCCGCCAGACCGCAACGCCCCGATGTGCGCAACGTACCGCAAACCCTGCAACCCTGCGACGACAACACCGTGCTCTGGGGTGCGCGCAGCACGGGCAGCCTGAGCGGCAGCACGGTGCGCCTTGCGGGCACCAGCTCGTCGGCCCCGCGCGAGGCGCGCCGCCGGCTCAACGCCCTGAAGTGAAGAACCCGCCCGGCGCTGCGCTCACCAGCGCGCCGGCAGCGGTTTCTTGAGCCAGATCCAACGCTCGCGCACGTCAATGAAGCCGCCGGTTTCCAGGTCCTTGAGCAGGCGGCTCACCATCTCGCGCGAGCAAGCCAGGTGCTGTGCGATCTGCTGGTGCGTGACCTTCTCGCGCAGCGGACGTTCGCCGGCCTCGTTCGGCTCACGCGCCCAGTCGTTGAGCAGTTTCACCAGCCGCCCGTAGACGTCGATCAGCGCGACGCTGCGCGCGCTGTCGGTGGCCAGGCGCGCGCGGCGGATGAGGCGCGCCATGAGCTCCAGAGCGAACTCGGGGTGCTCGGCTATGTAGGCCAGCAGGCGTTCGCGCGTGACGACGGCGCAGGTGGTGGTGTCGGTGGCCTCGACGTTGGCCGAACGCGGGCCGCCATCGAGCGACATCTCGCCCACGTATTCCAGCGGGCCGTAGACGCCCAGGGTGAGTTCCTTGCCCGTGGCGTCGGCCACGTAGGCGCGCAGGCGCCCCTTGAGCACGATGTAGAGCGTGTCACCGACATCGCCCTCCTGGATCAGCAGGGCGCCGCGACGGTAGTGGCGGTGCACCCCCTGGGCCGCCAGCGCTTCGATGTGTTCGGTGTTGCGAGGATTCAGCGTCGAAGGGCTGGCAGCGGGCATCCGGGGCGATCAGGGGTGGGTGTAACCGCCCGAATTGTGCGCGACCGGTGTGACGATGCGCAAGGCGGGCACCACCGGTGGCAAGGTGTTGATCCGCTGCAGCAAGCGGCGGATGCTGGGCGCGCCAGCCTTCTCGCGCAACGTCTTGATCTGGCTGCGCACGGTCGACACCGCCACGCCGTTTTCGGTCGCAATCTCGTGGATGTCGAGCCCACGGCACAGGGCCAGCAGCACCACCTCTTCGGTGGGGCTGAGCGCCAGGGCGCGCGCAAACATGCGCACCGCGAGGTTGTCGCAGACGTTCTGGCGGGAGAGCACCACCAGCACCGTCGGTTTGTCGTCTTCCAGCGGGTGCGACAGCGGCGTGAATGCCATCGACAGATCGCGTTCGGCCTCGCGCATCAGCACCAGGCGGCGCTGGCCGCGCAACGCGGCGTCCAGCGCCTGCTGGATGCGCTCACTGTGCTCGGGCGTGCTGCCCATGAGGGTACCGCTGCAGGCCCGCAGCATGCGGCGCTGCGCCAGCTCGTGGCGCGCCAGGTGGTTGGCGTGCAGGATGCGTCCTTGCCCGTCCAGCAGCAGCATGCCGTAGTCGATTTCGTCGAATACCCGAAGCAGGTGCGCCTCGCTGAGCGTGGTCGCGTCCTCCAGGTTGTACGAGACGCTTCCCCAAACCTTGTCCGATGTCTGCAGCATGTTGAACCTCCTGTTGAGACAGAAGTGTTCTTTTTTGCGACCGCCGACGCTGTGCCGTGGTGACAGGCCGTTTGTGATGCATTCACCAAAACCGCGCCAGGCGCGGCCAGTCATCGACCCCTCAGCGCTTGAGCGCCGCTTCGCGGATGGCGCTGAGCGTGCCGCGCGTGGTGATGACCTCGGGGTCCAGCGGCACCACGATCACCGTGCCGCCCGGGTGCGCCAGTGCGCGGCACAGCGCGGGTTCGAAGTCGGCGGTGGCCTCCACGCGTTCAGCGGCGTAGCCGTAAGCCCGCGCCAGCGCCACGAAGTCGGGGTTGGTCAGCGCCGAGCCGCTGACGCGCGCCGGGTACTCACGCTCCTGGTGCATGCGGATGGTGCCGTAGCTGCCGTTGTCGAGCAGCAGCACGATGCTTCTGGCGCCGTGCTGCACGGCGGTGGCGAGCTCCTGGCCGTTCATGAGGAAATCACCATCACCCGCGATGGTGAAGGCGAGCCTGCCGGTGGCAATGGCGGCGGCGATACCCGCGGGCACGCCGTAGCCCATGGCGCCGTTGGTGGGGGCCAGCTGCGTCTTGTGCCCGCGCGCCAGCCCAGGGTAGCGGTAGAAGCGGTGCAGCCAGCTCGCGAAGTTGCCGGCGCCGTTGGTGAGCACCGCGTTCTCGGGCAGCATGCGTTGCAGCGTATGCACGATGGCGGGCATGTCGATCGGGCCGGGCAGCTTCACGCCGTGGTTACCGACGTCGATGTTGGCCATGTAGTCGGCGTGGCAGCCGGCGGTCCATTGGGCCCAGGGCAGCTGCGGCGGTGCGGTGAGCACCTCCAGGCTGCGAGCGGCTGCGTTCATGCTCGCCTGGATGGCGAGCGTGGGCTGGTACACGCGGCCCAGTTCCTCGGCGCTGCTGTGGATGTGCACCAGTTTTTGCCTTGGAACCGGCGCTTCGATCAAGGTATAGCCGCCGGTGGTGCTCTCGCCCAGGCGCGGGCCGATGGCGATCAGCAGATCGCTCTCGCGGATGCGCCTGGCCAGCGCGGGGTTGATGCCCAGGCCGACGTCGCCCGCGTACTGCGCGTGGTGGTTGTCGAAGGTGTCCTGGAAACGAAAGGCATTGGCCACCGGCAGCTGCCAGTTTTCGGCGAAGCGCTGGAGCGCAGCAGCGCTTTGCGGCGTCCAGCCACCGCCACCGGCAATCACGAAGGGCCGCTCGGCCGCCAGCAGCAGCGTGCGCAATTCGCGCAGCGCGCCGGGGTCGCTCCAGGCCTGCACGGGTTCCACGCGCTTCAGCGGCTCCGCGCTCACGGTCTGGGTGAGCATGTCTTCGGGCAGCACCAGCACCACCGGGCCGGGACGCCCGTTCATGGCGGTGGCGAAGGCGCGCGCAACGTACTCGGGGATTCGGCGCGGGTCGTCGATGCGCTCCACACGCTTGGCAAAACCCTTGGTCGACGGACCGAAAAAGGCCGCGAAGTCGACCTCCTGGAAGGCCTCGCGGTCGCGCGCGTCGCTGGCCACGTCACCCACGAGCAGCACCATGGGCGTGCTGTCCTGGAACGCGGTGTGTACACCGATGGAGGCGTTGGTGGCCCCGGGGCCACGCGTCACGAAGCACACACCGGGGCGCCCGGTGAGCTTGCCGTGCGCCTCGGCCATGAAGGCCGCCCCACCCTCTTGCCGGCAGGTGATGAAGCGGATGCGATCGGCGTGCGCGTGCAAACCGTCGAGCACCGCCAGATAGCTCTCGCCGGGCACACCAAAGGCGTGCGTGACGCCCTGCGCGACGAGGCACTCCACGAGCAAGTGGCCGGCCAGGCGTTCACGGCTCATTTCGTCACTCCCGTCACACGCTTGCCCACACCCAGCGCCGCGAACACCGACAGCGCCAGCACCACGGCACCACCGGCCAGCGTGGCCGCGTACCAGCCGCGGTCCATGAAGAGACCGAAGATCAGCGGCGAGACGGCAAAGCCGACGTCCAGCCCCGAATAGACCGTGCCGTAGACCCGGCCGGTGGCGCCTTTCGGGGTGGCGCGCTTGATGAGCATGTCGCGGCTGGGCCCGGCCACACCGACCGCAAAGCCGGTGGCAGCCAGCACGACCATGGTGCCGGCCTCGCCGAACCAGCCGGTGGCGCACAACAGCATGAACAGCGCACCCAGGCCCATGGCCCAGGCCACCACCACGTCGCTGGAAATGCGGCGCTGCTGGCCATAGACCGCCACGAAGCCGCCGACGAACATGCCGGCCGCCGCACACAGCATGTAGGCGCTGACGGTCACGGTGGCCGCCTCCATCGAGGTGCCGTACAAAGCCTGCAGGATCGAGGGCGCAAAGCTCTGCACCACCGCTAGCGTCATGGTCGAGAGCAGGAAGAACGCGAAGCACCACCAGACCACGGGCAGCTTGAGGAAGGCCAGATCGTGTTCACGCGGCGTGCCGTCTGCCGTGGTGGGGGCACGCACCACCACCTCGGTAAGCAGCTTGTCGCGCTGCCACCAAAGCAGCGCGAGCACCGCGACGTACAACACCGCGGCCGCGTGGTATGCGGTGCGCCAGTCGCTCAGCGCGGTGATGCCGACCAGGAAGCTGGGTGCCAGCGCCCAGCCGAGGTTGCCGGTGAGCCCGTGTGCGCTGAACGCGTGGCCCAGGCGCGGCGCCGACACGCGCTGGTTGAGGATGGTGAAGTCGCAGGGGTGAAAGGGCGCGTTGCCGATGCCGGCGAGCACCGCCACAGCCATCAGCCCCATGTACCCCGTGGCCTGCGAAGCCACCAGCGATGCCACCAGAAAGCAACCGATGGCGGCGAAGAGCACCGGGCGTGCGCCCACACGGTCGACCAGGAAGCCCGAGAGCGCCTGGCCGATACCGGAGATGACGAAGAACACCGTCATCAACAAGCCAACGTCGGCAAAGCCGAGGCCGAAGTCGCGGATGAACACCGGGAACAGCGGTGCAAGCAGCAGGTGCGAGAAGTGCGAGGTGCCGTGTGCCAGACCGACCAGCCCGATGACGGTGGCGTCTTGCTTGAGGGGCACGGGGTTGGCAGGCGGCAGCGTGCCCAGCGTGGCGGAAGTCATGGGGGGAGATGGTAGCGAGGGCGGCGCGTCGCCGCTGCCCGGTGGGCGACTCGCCGGCTCAGTGCTGACTGACGGGTTCGAGCACCGGCGGCGGACCGGCCGTGAGCACGGCGTCGAGCGCGGCCTGCACCACCGGGCGTGCCTCCACCGGGCGCAGCCAGCGGTTGCGGATCAGGCGTACGCAGACGCGCTTGGTCATGGAGTGCGCACGCCCACCGCGGCTGGTGAACATGAACAGCGTGCCGCGGTTGCTGGCCCAGGTAAGCTGGGCTCGCAGCCATTCGCCGTGCGAGTACAGATCGACCCAGGCGCCCTCGTGCAACGCGAGCAGCATCTGTTCCGCATCGAGCGCGCTCTCGTCCTCCAGCGCGCCACCGGTGCTCGTGTCGAACTCGGCGCCGTGCAGGCTGCCGTAATCGGTGGCGATGGTGTCCTCGAAACCCGCGCTGGCCATCTCGTTCTTGCCAAGCCAGGGCTGGGCCGCCGCCTTGGGTACCCGCTGTTCTGGCGTGGCCGGGGCGAGTTCTTCGAGCACCAGCAGCGCGGTGGCGGCTTCGTCGTCGAGCGGGATCGGATCGCTGTGGCCGCTGTCGCTGCGCACCTTGGCGCGGCGCAGGCCGAGCACCGGCTCGTGCAGACGCAGCAGCGCATCGAAGAAGGACTGCGTCTCGGCCGGGGATTTGCCCAGCACGTCCAGCCCGCGCCGCAGCGTCTTCACCAGCCCGGGCACGATGCGGAACAGCTCGGCCGGACGGCGCAGCGTCACGTCTTTCTTGATGCTCCACAGCAGGTCAGACACGGCCTTGCGGTAGGCGTTGAGGTCCTCCTGCGTGCCGGGCAGGCCCATCTCGGCCGACGCCAGCACCAGCGACCAGCTGCCGTAGATGAAATCGAGAATGAAGCCAGGCGCGTTCTCGACGTCAGGGCGCTGGCTCAGGTCCCAGGCGATGCGATCGGCCAGTGCCTGTCGGTCTTCGGCGTGGCGCAGCGCCCGCAGCTGGTCGTTCTTGACCTGTTCCTCACGCTCATCCTGCGAGCGCCAGTGCCCGCGCAGCTGCTCCAGCGCCTCGCCGAAGGCCTTGGGGTCTTTGCTGGCGCGGTCGTTGAGGGTGCGGAAGGCCTCGCGCACCGGCGCGAAGAACGAGTCGAACTCCTCGCTGAACTCGTCGTTGTAGCGAAAACTGCGCTGCGCCACGCTTTCCACGAGACGGCGCGCGGGGTGCGCGTCTTCGCCGAAGAAGCGCGGCTGCGTCATGGCCTGCTGCAGCAACGCGGGCTCCAGCGCCACCACGGCTTCGCGCACCGGCGCCAGCAGCAACGGGTCGCGCGCCACCTGGTTGACCAGCTTGCGCACCACATCCAGGCCCACTGCCTGGGCCACCGACTGCGCGTGCTCCTTGAGTTCGAGCAGCATGCGCGTGCGCTCGGTGGCGTTGGCGGCCTTGCCCCAGTCGCCGCTCAGTTGCGAGCCGATGCTGACGTGGCGCACCGGACGGTCCACCGCCGGCAGGTCGCGAAAGCGCGTGCGCTCTTCTTCGAGCACCACCTCGTCCAGCACCGGCAGCGCGGCTTGCGCAGCGAGTTCGGCGCGTTCGCGCTCCAGCGCCCGGTAGTAGCTCGCGTCCAGCCGCTGCTCGAATACCGGGCCGCCCTGCTCCAGGAATTGCTGCATCACGTCGTGGTCGAGCATCGGCGCGCTGCGCGCGAGATCGGCCATCGGGGGCAGCCACTGCGTTTCGGCGTTTGCGCTTTGGGCCTGCGTGGACGGCATCGCCATGCCACCGGGCGTGAACTCGAAGTCGAGCAGGTCACGCTTGGGCGGAGGCGGCGGTTTGGTGGCCTGCGGGTCGGCCACCAGACGCACGCGGTAGCTGGCCTCCTGCACATTGGCTTTTTGCAGCGTGAGCGCCAATTGCTCGTACAGCGTGCGCAACTCGCGTCCCAGGGGCGCCGCCAGGTGACGCATCCACAGGGTGCGGATTTCCGGATCGCTTTCGCTGCCCGTGGTGAGATCGCGCAGCGTGCGCACGTACACCGAGGGACGCATCGGGTTTTTTTCGGCATGCACGGTGTGCAGCCCGATGAGCGAGCTCATGCGGGCATCGAGCACGGCCAGGGCCTGCTCCACTTCGGGCAGCAGGTTCTGAAGCACCTTGGCCGATTCGATCGATTCGTTCACGGCGCTGTCGTCCACCAGCGCCAGCAGCTCGGAGTTCGACAGCAGCGCCATCGACGAAGTATTGCCTTCGTTGTACCCGTTCTGCAGCACGCCCTTGAGCCGCTGTGCGAAGGCCGGGCCCCAGGACTGGCGGTGCTTGATCAGGGCGTACCAGGCGCGCGCGCAACGGTCGCGCGCGGCAACATCGCGCTGGTCTTTTTCTTCCTGCTGCAGCGAACTCACCGCCACGTCGATGCAGCGGCCCAGCGAAGGCGCGGCATGACGCACGGCTTCATCGAAGCATTGTTCGAGCAGGGGCGATTTGACCGGCATGGCCTGAGTTTGGAGCAGTCGTCACGTGAAGCAGGTCACGGTTATAGCCGCGACGCGCGTGAACGATGTGGTGATCGGCCGATTTCCGGACGACCCAAGGCTTTGAGGTTCCGACCGGTCATGCGGGATGGGCGGACGGTTGGCGCGGTTCTTGATTGCACCGGCGCCGAAGGGGATTTCAAGCGCCTGTCACTTGCCCCATGCACCGTTTCGGCCATCGATGGAGACACCGCTGTACAACCGCACCCCCCAGGCCTGGCAGGCCTTGGCCCGCCCGGACGGGTTGGGCCTGGACCGTCGGGCCCACGCGCTGCTGCTGCTGGCCAACGGCCGGCGCACCCTGCGCGAACTCTCGCGCCTGCTCGACGAGGACGTGAGTGAGGCCGCCTGGCACTTGTGCGCGCAGGGCTATCTGCAGGACGTGCGTGCCGCGGCCGCGCCCGAACCCGAGCCCGAGGACGAGACCGCGTAGCACGAAGGTACGCAATCCGCCCCGCGGGCAGCGATCACGCCATGGGCAGCGCGTCGCCGAACTCGAACACGCCCGGGTTGCGCACCGGGTCCACCCCCACCGGGATGGCCGACTTGGGCGGGTAGCGACCTTCCAGCAGCAGCTTGGAGAGCGGGTTCTCGATGCGCTGCTGGATGGCGCGCTTGAGCGGGCGCGCGCCGAACACCGGGTCGAAGCCCACCTTGGCCAACTCGCCCAGTGCCGCAGGCGAGACCTCCAGCTTGAGGTCCATGGCCTGCAAGCGCTTTTGCAGCGCCTGCAGCTGGATGCCGGCGATCGCCTCGATGTGTTGCGCGTCGAGCGCGTGGAACACCACGGTTTCGTCGATGCGGTTCAGGAACTCGGGCCGGAAGTAATTCTTCAGCTCGCCCCAGACCGCCTCCTTCACGTCGTCGTACGGCTGGCCGGCCATGGACTGGATCATGTGCGAGCCGATGTTGCTCGTCATGACGATGACGGTGTTCTTGAAGTCCACAGTGCGGCCCTGGCCGTCGGTGAGGCGGCCGTCGTCGAGCACCTGCAGGAGCACGTTGAATACGTCGGGGTGGGCTTTCTCCACCTCGTCGAGCAGCAGCACCGAATACGGGCGGCGGCGCACCGCCTCGGTGAGGTAGCCGCCCTCCTCGTAGCCCACGTAGCCGGGTGGCGCGCCGATGAGGCGGGCCACCGAATGCTTCTCCATGAATTCGCTCATGTCGATGCGCACCAGGTGGTCTTCGCTGTCGAACAGGAAGCCGGCCAGCGCCTTGCAGAGCTCGGTCTTGCCGACGCCGGTGGGCCCGAGGAACAGGAACGAGCCGGTGGGGCGATTCGGGTCCGACAGGCCCGAGCGCGAGCGCCGGATGGCGTTGGCCACCGCGCTGATGGCTTCGTCCTGTCCCACCACGCGCTGGTGCAGCTTGTCTTCCATCTGAAGCAGCTTGTCGCGCTCGCCCTGCATGAGCTTGCTCACCGGAATGCCGGTGGCGCGCGCCACCACCTCGGCGATCTCTTCGGCGCCGACCTGGGTGCGCAGCAGCTGCGGGCGGCCGCCTTCCTTCTTGCCGGTCTCGGCGGCCTGCGCGTCCTTCAGGCGCTTCTCCAGCTCGGGCAGCTTGCCGTACTGCAGCTCGGCCACCTTGTTGAAGTCGCCCTTTCGGGTGAACTCCTCGATCTGGTGGCGCAGCTTGTCGATCTCTTCCTTGACCTGCGCGGAGCCCTGGGCCTGCGCCTTCTCGGCCTTCCAGATCTCTTCGTAGTCGGCGATCTCGCGCTGCAGCCGGGCGATCTCTTCCTCGATCAGCTCGTGGCGCTTCTGCGAGGCCTCGTCCTTTTCCTTCTTCACCGCTTCGCGTTCGATCTGCAGCTGGATCAGCCGACGATCGAGCTTGTCCATGACTTCGGGCTTGGAATCGATTTCGATCTTGATCTTGGCCGCGGCCTCGTCGATCAGGTCGATCGCCTTGTCGGGCAGGAATCGGTCGGTGATGTAGCGCTGGCTGAGTTCGGCCGCGGCCACGATGGCCGGGTCGGTGATCTCCACGCCGTGGTGCACCTCGTACTTTTCCTGCAGGCCGCGCAGGATGGCGATGGTGGCCTCGACCGTGGGTTCGCCCACCAGGATCTTCTGGAAGCGGCGCTCGAGCGCGGCGTCTTTCTCGATGTACTTGCGGTACTCGTCGAGCGTGGTGGCGCCCACGCAATGCAGTTCGCCACGCGCCAGCGCCGGCTTGAGCATGTTGCCGGCGTCCATCGCGCCCTCGGCCTTGCCCGCGCCCACCATGGTGTGCAGTTCGTCGATGAAGACGATGGTCTGGCCTTCGTCCTTGGCCAGCTCGTTGAGCACGCTCTTCAAGCGTTCCTCGAACTCGCCGCGGTATTTGGCCCCGGCCAGCAGCGCGGCCATGTCCAGGCTCAGCACGCGCTTGCCCTTGAGGCTGTCGGGCACCTCGCCGGCGACGATGCGCTGCGCCAGGCCTTCGACGATCGCTGTCTTGCCCACGCCGGGCTCGCCGATGAGCACCGGGTTGTTTTTGCTGCGCCGTTGCAGCACCTGGATGGCGCGGCGGATCTCGTCGTCGCGGCCGATCACCGGGTCGAGCTTGCCGGCGCGGGCGCGCTCGGTGAGATCGAGCGTGTACTTCTTGAGCGCCTCGCGCTGGCCTTCGGCCTCGGGGCTGTTCACCTGCTGGCCGCCGCGCACGGCCGCGATCGCGGCCTCCAGGCTCTTGCGCGAGAGGCCGGCCTCGTTGGCGATGCGGCCGAGTTCGCCCTTGGCGTCGGCCACGGCGAGCAGGAAGTTTTCGCTCGCGATGTAGGCGTCGCCGCGCTTGATGGCCTCCTTCTCGCTGGCCTGCAGCAGCTTGCCCAGTTCGGGGCCGACCTGGATCTGCTCCTGACCCTGCACCTGCGGCAAGCGCTTGACCGCTGCCTCGGCGGCCTGGGCGAGCCCGCCCACGTTGACGCCCGCGCGCTGCAGGATGGACTGCGGACCGTCGGCCTGGCGCAGCATGGCCAGCAGCAGGTGCACGGGTTCGATGTAGGCGTGGTCGTTGCCCAGCGCAAGGCTCTGGGCATCGGCCAGGGCTTCCTGGAATTTGGTGGTGAGTTTGTCGAGACGCATGGACGGGCGCTCCGGAAAAAGTGGATTGCCGGACACATGGCGCCAGCCATGCCGATTTCAAGGCAGCGGCGGGTACACGGCCTTGACCGGGATCAAACCCGCCAATAGGCGTAGCCCCAGGCGGTCTCGAAGCCCAGGCGCCGGTACAGCGACAACGCGGCCACGTTGCCGGCGTCCACCTGCAGAAACACGCGTTCGACGCCGCGTTGTTGCGCCTCGACGGCCATCGCGCGCATCACCGCACCGGCCAGCCCACGGCCGCGTTGCGCCGCCGCCGTGCGCATGCCATGCACACCGAGCCAGCCATGGCCGAAGCTCGCCGCACCGCAGGCCAGGGTGACGCCGCGCTCGCGCAGGCTGGCGTAGCGCGTGCCCACCGCACGCGCCAGGGCGCGCGAGCGGCTGGCGCCGTCAACCGGGTCCAGGCCTTCGCCCAGAAACATGGCCAGCCACGCGGCGTCGGGCCGGTCTTCCAGCCGGGCATCGAGCCCCGTAATCGCCGGCAGGCGCGCCAGCAGATCGGGTACGGTGGTTGTCTGCGTGAGCGTGGGCTGGCGCCGCGTGAAGCCGCGCTGGCGCAGCGCGGCGTGGAAAGCGGTGAAGGTCGGCACATCGGGCAACCGCCACGCCGGTGCAAAACCACGCCCGCGGTAGCGCTCGATGATGGGGTCGATCAGCGCGCCTTCGGGCTCGGCGTGCGACAGCGGCACGGCGCACTGCGCGCGGCCCACGGTGCCCGGGTCCATCGGCAGCAGCCAGCCGGGCACGGTGTCGTCGACCTGTTCCGGCGCGACCGCCTGTACGGTGGCGCGCTCCAGCGAGTCGACGTCGGTGGCGACCCGCATGGCCAGGCTCAGCCGTTGCTGACCCGTATGCCCCAGCGCGCCAGGGCCGCGTCGTCGCTCACGCGGGCATCGACCCAGCGCGCGCCCTCGGGCGTCTGTTCCTTCTTCCAGAACGGCGCCTGGGTCTTGAGGTAGTCCATCAGGAACTCGCAGGCCTGGAAGCTCTGGCCGCGGTGGGCCGAGCTGACGGCCACCAGCACGATCTGGTCGAGCGGCTGCAGCGGCCCCACGCGGTGGATGACCCGCGCGCCCAGGATCTGGAAGCGGCGGAAGGCCTCGTCGATCATGGCCTCGATGGCCTTCTCGGTCATGCCCGGGTAGTGCTCGAGTTCCATGGCGCTGACCGGCTGGCCGTCGTTGCGGTCCCTGACGGTGCCGATGAAGCTGCAGACCGCGCCGACGCCCTTGTCCTGCAGGCGCAGCAGCGCCACCTCGGTGCTGAGGTCGAAGTCGGCGGTCTGGATGCTGACGCGCGAGCTCAATTCAGCCTCCCGTCACCGGCGGGAAGAACGCGACCTCGGCGCCGTCGCTCAGCGCGGCGGACTCGTCGGCCATGGTCTGGTTGAGCGAGACACGCACCGCGCGGCCACGCGCCAGCGCCTCGGCGTGCGCGCCGCCGCGGGCGATGAGTTCGTCGCGCAGCGCGGCCAGCGTGGTGGCCCCGGTGCTGATGCGCTCGGCGCCGGTGCCGATGGCCTCGCGGATGGAGGCGAAATAACGCAGCTGGATGGTGTTCATGCGAGCAGGTCCGACAGGGCGATGTAGTGCACGGTGTCGCCAGGGGCGATGGTGGTGCCGGCGGGGTTGTCGACCAGGCCGTCGGCCCACACGGTGGAGGTGAGCACGCCCGAGCTCTGGTTGGGGAACAGGTCAAGACCGCCTTGCGCATTGCGCCGCACCCGCAGGAATTCGCGGCGCTTGTCGGCTCGCGGCACGGCGAAATCGGCGCGCAGTGGCATGGCGGGCGGCAGGCGCAACACCGCGGCGTCGGCCACACCCTGCAGCTTGAGTAGGAAGGGCCGCACCAGCAGCAAGAAGGTGACGTAGCTCGACACCGGGTTGCCGGGCAGGCCGATGAAGTGGCAGCGGCCAACAACGCCCGGGTCACGTCGCACATGGCCGTAAGCAAAGGGCTTACCCGGCTTCATGGCGATCTGCCAGAGCTCGAGCGCGCCGAGCTGCTGCACCGCAGGCTTGATGTGGTCTTCCTCACCCACCGACACACCGCCACTGGTGAGAATGAGGTCGTGGTGGTCGGCGGCTGTCTTGAGCGCGGCCAGCGTGGCTTCGCGTTTGTCGGGCACGATGCCGAGGTCACTCACCTCACAGCCAAAGCGCTGCAGCAGTGCGCGCAGGAAGAAGCGGTTGGAGTTGTAGATGGCGCCGGGCTTCATGGCCTCGGGAGGCACCTCGCCGGGCATCACGAGTTCGTCGCCGGTGGAGAACAGCGCCACGCGCGGGCGACGCACCAGCGGCAGGTGCGCCAGGCCCAGGCTGGCCGCCAGGCCCAGCGCGGCTTCGTCGAGCCGCTGGCCGCGCGCGAGCACCACCGCACCGCGCGTCACGTCCTCGCCGGCGCGGCGCACCCATTGGCCGGGTTGCGGCACGGCATCGATGTGCACGGCGTGAAAGTCGCCGCCGACCTCGCGCGTGTCCTCCTGCATCACCACGGCGTCGGCACCCGCGGGCAGCGGCGCACCGGTGAAGATGCGCGCGCAGGTGCCGGGCTTGAGCGGTGTGCCCGCGTGACCGGCGGGGATGCGCTGGCTCACGGGCAGCACGGCCCCCTTCTCCGTCACGTCGGCGCAGCGCAGCGCGTAGCCGTCCATGGACGCGTTGTCGTTCGGCGGCACCTGCAGCGCACTCACCAGATCCTCGGCGAGCACGCGGCCGACGGCATCGAAGGTGGGCACGGATTCGGTATCGCCTTCGGTGCGGGCCAGCGGCTCGGCGTTGCGGAGCAAGGCAGAGAGCGCGTCGTCCAGGGACATCAGGGGAGCGCGCGCCGGGGCGTTCATGTCTCGTCGGGTCGTGTGTAGTGGAACCGGCTGGCATTGTCGACCAGCCACGCGGCCACGTCATCGGGCACGTTCAAATCCAGCACGGGCCGTGCGGGTGGTTCGGGCAAGCGGTCGGGGCTGTCGGTGGCGATGGCCAGCACGCGGTCCTGGCCGGGGTAGATCACCGGCTGGCCGCTGGCCTCGCGCCAGACCTCGATCTTGGGCAGGCTGCTGCGTTTGAAGCCCTCGACCAGCACCCAGTCGACACCTTCGCTCAGGCGCGCGATGAGGGCGTGCACATCGTGCTCGGCGCTGCTTTCGTACTCGCGCATGATGACCATGCGCCGCGGCGAGGCGGCCACGATCTCGATCGCACCGGCCTCGCGGTGGCGCCAGGTGTCCTTGCCGGGGTGGTCGATGTCGAAGTTGTGGTGCGCGTGCTTGATGACGGACACGCGTTGGCCGCGCAGCCGCAGCGCGGGAATGAGCTGCTCCACCAGCGTGGTCTTGCCCGAACCCGAAAAACCGGCAAACCCGACGACGTGCATGCGGGGCCGGCTCACGCGCAGTGTTCGGCGATGTACGCCTTGATGCGGGCCACATCGGCCGGCATGACCTGCACCCGCTTGGGCAAGGCCTCGATGCCCGCGTACGCGGCCGGGCGCTCGGGCTCGTGGCCCAGTGCCTCGACGATGGTTTCAGCGAACTTGATCGGCAGCGCGGTTTCCAGCACCACCATGGGCACGCCGGGCGACACGTGTTCGCGCGCCACCTTCACGCCATCGGCGGTGTGGGTGTCTATCACCACGGCAAAGCGGCGCTCCACATCGCGAATGGTGGCCAGACGGTCGGCGTGCGTGCTCTTGCCGCTGAGAAAGCCGTATCGGGTGGCCGCGTCGGCGAACGCGGGGTCGGTGCCGAGGTCGAAGCGGCCTTCGCGCGAGAGCGCATCGTGAAAGAGCGCCTTGCAGCGGGCGGCATCGCGGCCCACCAGGTCGAACACGAAGCGCTCGAAGTTGCTCGCCTTGGAGATGTCCATCGACGGGCTGGAGGTTTCGTGCGTATCGGCACTGCCGCGCACACGGTACAGACCGGTGCGGAAGAACTCGTCGAGCACGTCGTTCTCGTTCGTGGCCACCACCAGGTGAGCAATCGGCAGACCCATCTGACGGGCCACATGGCCAGCGCAGACATTGCCGAAGTTGCCGCTGGGCACGGTGAAGCTCACCCGCTCGGCGTTGTCTGCCGTCGCCTGGAAGTAGCCGGCGAAGTAATAGACCACCTGCGCCAGCAACCGCGCCCAGTTGATCGAGTTGACGGTGCCGATCTTGTGCGTGCGCTTGAAGTCCAGATCGTTGCTGACCGCCTTGACGATGTCCTGGCAGTCATCGAACACACCCTCGACGGCGATGTTGTGGATGTTCGGGTCCATCAGGCTGAACATCTGCGCCTGCTGGAACGGGCTCATGCGCCCGTGCGGGCTGAGCATGAACACGCGCACGCCGCGCTTGCCCTTCATGGCGTGCTCGGCGGCGCTGCCGGTGTCGCCGCTGGTAGCGCCCAGGATGTTGAGTTCTTCACCACGGCGGCCCAGTTCGTACTCGAACAGGTTGCCGAGCAATTGCATGGCCATGTCCTTGAAGGCCAGCGTGGGGCCGTTGGACAAGGCCTCGAGGTAAAAGCCATCCTGCAGTTGCTTGAGCGGCACGATGGCCGCATTGCCGAACACCGTTTCGGTGTAGGTGCGCTCGCACAACGCGCGCAAGTCCGCCGCGGGAATGTCGTCGATGTAGAGCGAAAGGATCTCGAACGCCAGCGCCGCGTAGCCACCGGGGCGCCCTTCGCCATAGACGACGCGCAGCCGTTGCAGGGCGGCGGCGTCGAGCTGCGGGTAACGCTCGGGCAGATACAGGCCGCCGTCGGGGGCCAGGCCTTCGAGCAGGATCTCGCAGAAGCGCTTGCGGTCGGGGTGACCGCGCGTGGAGAGGTAGCGCATCAGTTCAGCTCTTCCTTGCGGATGCGAACGATGGGCGCGAGCACGCTGGGCAGCGCCTGCAGCTGTGCCAGCACCTCGTCCATCGTGCCTTCGCGGGTGTCGTGCGTGAGGATGATGAGATCGGTGCTGGTCGCGCCCTCACCGCCCACTTCGTCGGCCTCGCGCTGCAGCACGGCGTCGATGCTGATGCCACGACCGGCCAGCAGACCGGTGACCTGGGCCAGCACGCCGGCTTCGTCGGCCACGCGCAGGCGCAGGTAGTAGCTGGTCACCACCTCGCTCATCGGCAGCACGGTCAGATCGCTCATGGCGTCGGGCTGGAAGGCCAGGTGCGGCACGCGATGGTGCGGGTCGGCCGTGTGCAGGCGTGTCACGTCCACCAGGTCGGCGATCACGGCGCTGGCGGTGGGCTCGCTGCCCGCGCCCTTGCCGTAGTAGAGCGTGGTGCCCACGGCATCTCCCTGCACCACCACCGCGTTCATCGCACCCTCGACGTTGGCGATCAGGCGCTTTGCGGGCACCAGGCTCGGGTGCACGCGCAGCTCGATGCCCTTGGGGACGCGCTTGGTGATACCCAGCAGCTTGATGCGGTAGCCCAGCTGTTCGGCGTAGCGGATGTCGGTCGCCGAGAGCTTGGTGATGCCCTCGACATAGGCCTTGTTGAACTGCACCGGGATACCGAACGCGATGGCGCTCATGATGGTCGCCTTGTGCGCCGCGTCCACGCCTTCGATGTCGAAGGTCGGATCGGCCTCGGCATAACCCAGGCGCTGCGCCTCCTTGAGCACGACGTCGAAATCGAGCCCTTTGCCCCGCATCTCGGAGAGGATGAAGTTGGTGGTGCCGTTGATGATGCCGGCGATCCACTGAATGCGGTTGGCACTCAGGCCTTCGCGCAGCGCCTTGATGATGGGAATGCCGCCGGCCACCGCCGCTTCGAAGGCCACCGTGACGCCTCGTTGCGAGGCGGCCGCGAAGATCTCGGTGCCGTGCACCGCGAGCAGCGCCTTGTTGGCGGTGATCACATGCTTGCCGGCGGAGATGGCCTCCATCACCAGCGCCTTGGCGATGCCGTAGCCGCCAATGAGCTCGATCACGATGTCGATGTCGGGGTTGGCGATCACCTCGCGCGCGTCGGCCACCACCTTGACGCCGTCACCGACCACGGCCCGGGCGCGCGCAACGTCAAGGTCGGCCACCATGGTGATCTCGATGCCGCGGCCGGCGCGGCGGCGGATTTCTTCCTGGTTGCGTTTGAGCACCTCGAAGGTGCCGCTGCCGACGGTGCCGATGCCGAGCAGGCCTGCTTGAATGGGTTTCATGGTGACGCGGTACGGAGAAAACAGAATCAGGTGCCGTGGCGTTTTCGCCAGTGTTCAAGGAACTTCGCGACGCGGCCGATGGCCTCGCGCAGGTCGTCCTCGTGCGGCAAGAACACGATGCGGAAATGCTGGTTGTCGGGGTAGTTGAAGCCTGAGCCCTGCACCAGCATCACGCGGGTTTCCTGCAGCAGCTCAAGAAACATCTGTTGGTCGTCCTCGATCGGGTAGACCTTCGGATCGAGCCGCGGGAACATGTACAGCGCGGCCTGCGGCTTGACGCAGGTGACACCCGGGATGGCGGTGATGAGCTCGTGCGCGAGATCGCGCTGGCGGCGCAGGCGGCCGCCCTCGGCAACCAAGTCGTTGATGCTCTGGTAGCCGCCGAGCGCGGTCTGGATCGCCCACTGGCCCGGAACGTTGGCGCACAGGCGCATGTTCGAGAGCATGTTCAGGCCCTCGATGTAGTCCTTGGCGGGCTTCTTGTCGCCCGAGACCACGAGCCAGCCCGCGCGGTAGCCGCACGAGCGGTAGCTCTTGGACAGCGAGTTGAAGGTGAGCGTGAGCACGTCTTCGGACAGGCTGCCGATGGGCACGTGCTTCACGTCGTCGTAGAGCACCTTGTCGTAGACCTCGTCGGCGAAGATCACCAGGCCGTGCTCGCGCGCGATCGAAACGATCTGCAACAGCAGCTCTTTCGAGTACAGCGCGCCCGTGGGGTTGTTCGGGTTGATGACCACGATGGCCTTGGTGGCCGGCGTGATCTTGCGGCGGATGTCTTCGAGGTCGGGCATCCAGCCCTTGGCCTCGTCGCACAGGTAATGCACCGGCGTGCCGCCCGAGAGGCTCGCCGCGGCCGTCCACAGCGGGTAGTCGGGCGCGGGCAGCAGCACCTCGTCGCCGTCGTCGAGCAGCGCGTTGGTGGCCATCACGATCAGCTCGCTCGCGCCGTTGCCGAGGTAGATGTCGTCGAGCGTGACGCCCTTGATGCCCTGCAACTGGGTCTCATGCATCACCGCCTTGCGCGCCGCGAAGATGCCCTTGCTGTCCGAGTAACCGGCCGAGTTTGGCAGGTTGCGGATCATGTCCTGCTGGATTTCCTCGGGCGCATCGAAGCCGAACACGGCCAGGTTGCCGATGTTGAGCTTGATGATCTTGTGGCCCTCTTCCTCCATCTGGCGCGCCGCGTCCATGATCGGGCCGCGGATGTCATAGCAGACGTTGGCGAGCTTGGCGGATTTCTGGATGGTTTTCAAAGTCCCTCCACGGCGGCAATTGAGGCGGTGAGCTTGGCGATGTACCGGGCGGCGTATCCGACGCCGATGGCGGTGGGCACGGGGCTAAGATGCGACCTTGCCGCCTCAAGCAAACCGTCAATTTGACCACAGTTCCCCGGCCCGACCCGGCCGGCCGCCCCGCATGAAACTGCACGCCGACACCCCGCATCAACTCGCCATCACGGCCCTGGGCGAGGACTGGATCGCGGTCAACGGCGAGCGCCACACCATGAGCCTGGTGCTCAGTGCATCAAGCGGACTCAGACCATGGCCCTGCGACCGGTTCGAACGGCTCACGCACGAGCACTTCAACGAACTGATCGACGCCAGCGCCCAACCACCAGAGTTGGTGCTCTTCGGCAGCGGCCGGCGCCTGCGCTTCGTGCCGCCCGCCCTGCTTCGCTCCCTCCTGGAGCGTGGCATCGGCGTGGAGACCATGGACACAGCTGCGGCCTGCCGCACCTACAACATCCTGGCCGCCGAGGGCCGGCGGGTGACGGCCGCCCTGCTGCTGGAGGCCTGAGGGGCCCGCCCGGCGGGGGCGGGCGATAGGCGTTAAAATACCGGGCTGTTGCCAGCGGTGGGCACCCGAAGTCTTTCGGGTGACGAGCCCGCCATGCCAGGCAGCCGACGCAACACCATTCACTCAAACCAGGGGTCTCCACAGCATGGCCGTCGTTGTCAACAAACCCATCCCCGAGTTCGAATCCCAGGCCACGGGCGGCGTGAAGGTCAGCAACCAGAGCCACCTCGGGCAGACCCTGGTCTTGTACTTCTACCCCAAGGACAACACGCCCGGCTGCACCACCGAGGCCATGCAGTTCCGCGACAAGTACAAGGATTTCGTGAAGGCCGGCGCGCAAGTGTTCGGCGTATCGCGCGACAACATGAAGTCGCACGACGACTTCAAGGCCAAGCTTGAGCTTCCGTTCGAACTGATCGCCGACACCGAAGAAAAGATGTGCCACATGTTCGGCGTGGTCAAGAACAAGATCATGTACGGCAAGAAGGTCAAGGGCATCGAGCGCAGCACATTCCTGATCGGCCCCGATGGTGTGCTGCGCCAGGAGTGGCGCGGCCTGAAAGTGCCGGGCCATGTCGAGGAAGTTCTCAAGGCGGTGAAGGCACTCAAGAAAGCCGCCTGAACCCCTTGTGGTGCGCCTCAGCGACACATCAGAGACGCACCGCAGCAACGCCCTTTTGCGGACATGCGGAAGGTGTATAGTGACCCGCATGTCTTCGGGCATCTCTCCCGTCCACCGCTGTTCCTGTCCTGTCCGACGCACGCCAAGCCGCCCGGTTACCCCGGCGGCTTTTTGTTTTTTCGAGCCCGCGCGCTGAACGCCAAGCCCACATGCCACTGCCCCCCGCACCCACCAAACGCGCCGCCCTCCTCGCCCCCGACGCCTATTCGCTCAAAGCCTCCGACGCCCCGCTCGACGACTTCGACGATCGCAGCGGCGGCCTGACCGTCCTTGCGCTGGAAGACGCTGCTGAAGCGGTCACCGAGCCCGCCCGGGAAAGGAACCGCAAGCGCTCCCGGCCCACTACCCCGGCCCCAGCACCGGAAGCAGCGCCTGTCCCGGCACCACGTGCCCGTCCCCAGGCCCGTGCCGCCGAGCCGCCACCCCAGGCGCCGGCTGCCTCATACGCCGCGGCTGCCGCGCCCACACCTGTGGCAGCTCCGCGCCGTCGCCACAGCGGCAAGGGCCCCACGGGCGGCCCGGCGCGTCTGTTCGTGCTCGACACCAATGTGCTGCTGCACGACCCGATGAGCCTGTTCCGCTTCGAGGAACACGACATCTACCTGCCGATGATCGTGCTGGAGGAGCTCGACGGCCACAAGAAGGGCATGACGGAGGTGGCGCGCAACGGCCGCCAAACGAGCCGCAACCTCGATGCCCTCGCTGCTCAGGTCGGTGGCGACATGACCAAGGGCCTCAAACTCTCTGCCACCGGCCACCAGTCGGCACGCGGTCTGCTGTTCTTCCAGACCGAGCCCCTGGCCAGCGATCTGCCCACCAGCCTGCCACAGGGCAAGGCCGACAACCAGATCCTCGGTGTGGTGGCCGGCCTGCGCCAGCGCCACCCCGAGCGCGAGGTCATCCTGGTGTCGAAAGACATCAACATGCGCGTGAAGGCGCGCGCCCTGGGCCTGCCGGCCGAGGACTACGAGAACGACAAGACGCTGGACGACGGCGAACTGCTGTACGCCGGCTCGCTGGCACTGCCGCAGGATTTCTGGACCCGCCAGAGCAAGACGATCGAAAGCTGGCAGAGCGGCAGCCACACCTTCTACCGCGTGAGCGGCCCGGCGGTGAGCCAGTTCTTCATCAACCAGTTCGTCTACTTCGAGGCCCCGGGCGAACCCTCGCTGTACGCCCGCGTCACCGAGATCCGAGACAAGACCGCGGTGCTCAAGACACTCAAGGACTACACCCATCTCAAGAACGCGGTCTGGGGCGTGACCAGCCGCAACCGCGAACAGAACTTCGCGCTCAACCTGCTGATGGACCCCGAGGTCGACTTCGTCACCCTCGCGGGCACGGCAGGCACCGGCAAGACACTGATGGCGCTGGCCGCGGGGTTGACGCAAGTGCTGGACGACCGTCGCTACACCGAGATCATCATGACCCGTGCCACCGTGAGCGTGGGCGAAGACATCGGCTTCCTGCCCGGCACCGAAGAAGAAAAAATGGGCCCCTGGATGGGCGCGCTGGACGACAACCTGGAGTTCCTGGCCAAGGGCGACGGCGGCAACGCCGGCGAATGGGGCCGCGCAGCCACCAACGAGCTCATCCGCAGCCGCATCAAGGTCAAGAGCATGAACTTCATGCGCGGCCGCACCTTCATGAACAAGTACGTGATCATCGACGAGGCGCAGAACCTGACGCCCAAGCAGATGAAGACGCTGATCACGCGCGCGGGGCCGGGCACCAAGATCATCTGCATGGGCAACCTGGCGCAGATCGACACGCCCTATCTCACAGAAGGTTCCTCGGGCCTCACCTACGCGGTGGACCGCTTCAAGGGCTGGCCGCACGGCGGGCACATCACGCTGGCGAGGGGCGAGCGCTCGCGGCTGGCGGACTTTGCGTCCGAAGTGCTCTGAGCACGTACGCACCAACAAAAAACCGGCCGAGGCCGGTTTTTTGTTGTTCATAGACAAGCCATCATCAGTAATCACCGCCGCCAGCGAGCGACTCGAAACGCGTGAGCATGTTCAGGAACGCGAGCTTCACCGTGCCCGTGGGCCCGTTGCGCTGCTTGCCGATGATGATCTCGGCCACACCGGGTTCCTTGCAGGCGTCCTTGGTGTAGTACTCGTCGCGGTAGATGAACATGATGATGTCCGCGTCCTGCTCGATGGCGCCCGACTCGCGCAGGTCGCTCATCATGGGTCGCTTGTCGGTGCGCTGTTCCACCGAACGGTTGAGCTGCGACAGCGCGATCACCGGGCACTGCAGCTCCTTGGCCAGCATCTTCAGCCCGCGCGAGATCTCGCCGAGTTCGGTGGCGCGGTTGTCGCCATCGCTGCTGGAGCCGCTCATGAGCTGCAGGTAGTCCACCACGATGAGCCCGAGCTTGCCGCACTGGCGCGCCAGACGGCGGGCGTTGGCGCGCAGTTCGCTGGGCGTGAGGCCGGGCGTCTCATCGATGTGCAGCGACACATTTCGCAGCCGCTCGATGGCCTCGGTCAGGCGCGGCCACTCCTCGTCGTTGAGCTTGCCGGTGCGCAGGTGGCTCTGGTTGATGCGACCGATCGAGCCGACGATACGCACGGCGAGTTGCGAGGCACCCATTTCCATCGAAAACACCGCCACTGGCAGGCCTTCGTTCAGCGCCACGTGCTCGGCGATGTTGATGGCAAATGCGGTCTTTCCCATCGAAGGGCGCGCGGCCAGCACAATCAAGTCACCGGCCTGCAAGCCCGCGGTCATGCGGTCGAGGTCGACGAAGCCGGTGGGCACACCCGTCACATCGTTGGGGTTGTCGGCCATCTCCTGCACGCGATCGAGCAGGTCGACCACCAGCCGGTCCATCGACTGGAAGCCCTCCTTCATGCGCGAGCCTTCCTCACCGATGTGGAAGATCTTCTGTTCGGCCTCATCGAGGATCTTGGCGACCGGCCTGCCCTGCGGGTTGAACGCGGCGGTGGCGATCTCGTCGCTCGCGGCCACGAGCTTGCGCAGCACAGCGCGCTCGCGAACGATCTCGGCGTAGCGGCGGATGTTGGCCGCACTCGGCACGTATTGGGCCAGCGAGTTCAGGTAAGCCAGGCCGCCCGCCTCCTCAGCCTTGCCGAGGTTCTGCAAATGCTCGAAAACCGTCACCACATCGGCCGGCTTGCCGGCGTTCACCAGGGTGGCGATCGCCGAGTAGGCCAGGCGGTGTTCGTAGCGGTAGAAGTCGGAATCGTTGACGAGATCGGCGACACGGTCCCAGGCGCCGTTGTCGAGCAACAGCCCGCCCAGCACGCTGGATTCGGCTTCGATCGAATGCGGGGGGACACGCAGCTGGGCGATCTGGCGATCACTGCCCTCGTCGAGGCCGTGGCCGAGGTCGGGAAAAGGGCTGGAGAAAGCGGTGGACATACGGCTTGCGGGGAAAAGAACATGGTACGCCCGAGGCCCCGTGGCGTGTGTGGACAAGGCTGTGGAAATGGTCTGGAGAATCGGTGTGCAGACCAACGTGCCACGAACGCGGAAAAGAAAAAGCCGCTGCCCGAAGACAGCGGCTTTTCACGGCGGGCCCGGGTGGCCCGCGGGGATCAGGCGGTCTCGCCGAGCACCGAGACGGCCATGTCGACCGTGACGTCGGTGTGCAGGTTGATCTGCACGGTGTAGTCGCCCACGGCCTTGAGCGGGCCGTTGGGCATGCGCACCTGGGCTTTCACCACGTCCTTGAAGCCGAGCTTGTGCAGCTCGTCGGTCACGTCGTGGTTGGTGACGGACCCGAACAGGCGGCCGTCCACGCCGGCCTTCTGGGTCAGCTTGAGGTTGGTGGAGGCGAGCTTTTCGCCCAGCGCCTGGGCGGCGGCCAACTTGGCGGCGGCGGCTTTCTCCAGTTCGGCACGGCGGGCTTCAAAGGCCGCCAGGGCGTCCTTCGTGGCACGGCGGGCCAGGCCGCAGGGGATCAGGAAGTTGCGGGCGTAGCCGTCCTTGACCTTCACCACGTCGCCGAGGCTGCCGAGGTTGGTCACTTTCTCGAGAAGAATCACTTGCATGTCGGGCTCCTCTATCAGACGCGGTGCTGGTCGCTGTACGGCAGCATGGCCAGAAAACGCGCGCGCTTGATGGCGGTGGTCACCTGGCGCTGGTAGATGGCGCGGGTGCCGGTCAGGCGGGCCGGGATGATCTTGCCGTTCTCGGAGATGAAGTCGCGCAGGACGTCCACGTCCTTGTAGTCGACTTCCTCGACCTTGGCCACGGTGAAGCGGCAGAAACGCTTGCGCTTGAACAGCAGCGATTGCGTGTTGCGCTTGGGGCGCTTGTCTTTGTTGAAACGCTTGGGTGCAGCCATGATGGGCCTTTCCTATGTCTTGCTGAATGCTTGGATGTGGAACACCACGCCTTTGCCGGTGCGTGCGCTTGCGAGGAATCCGTCGAAGTGGCCAGCGTCGTTCAAGGCCTGCTTTTGCAGGGCTTCGGCGAGTGCGCCGAAGGCCACGGCCTTGAGCTGGAGCTTGACGGTGCGGGGCGTGTCCAGTTCGGTTTGCTGCGACTCGTGTTCGAGCACGAGGTTGAGCACCGGAATGCCTGCCGGGGTGTAGCGCAGGGATTGCACCTGCACCACGACGGCCTGCAACTGGAGACGGTTCACCCGGTTTCCGCGCGCCTCACGCGAGGGGCATCAGGCGGCCTGCTCCGACGACTGCTGCTGGGCCTTGCGGGCCTCTTCGCGCTCGACCGTCTTCATCATGGCCGACGGGCCGGTGTCGGCCTTCTTGCGCTGGACGGTCAGGTGGCGCAGCACGGCGTCGTTGAACTTGAAGGCGTGCTCCAGTTCGTCCATCACGGCCTGGCCGGCTTCGATGTTGACGCACAGGTAGTGGGCCTTGGACAGCTTGTTGATCTGGTAAGCCAGCTGACGGCGGCCCCAGTCTTCAACGCGGTGGATCTTGCCGCCGCCGGCGGTGATCATGCCCTTGTAGCGTTCCAGCATGGCCGGAACCTGTTCGCTTTGATCCGGGTGGATCAGCAGAACGATCTCATAGTGACGCATGGACTCTCCTTGTGGATGACCCCGGCCGACCGGGAAACCCTGGCCGGGGAGGTTGGCAGCTGCCCCCAGGCGTCAGCAGGGGTGCAGCAAGGCAAGCCCGCGATTATACAAAAGTAAAAGGGCCCGGCTCCCTTTCGGGGGCCGGGCCCGGAAGCCACCCGCCAGGCGGGTGGCTCAACCATCAGACGCGGATCAGGACATCTTCAGGTTCGGGTAGCGCACGTGCTCCACCAGTTCCTGAATCTTCTTGTTCGGCGCCGGGGTCACCAGGCTCACCAGGATGATCACCGCAATGCCCAGGGGCACGCCGAAGATGCCGGCCGAGATCGGCTGGATGCCGAACCACAGCTCGATCGGCGAGGTCACGCCGAACACGCCGCGCAGCCAGGGCTGGGTCGTCACCATGTAGTAGAAGGTGATGCCCAGACCGGCCACCATGCCCAGCGAGGCGGCGATGCCGGTGGCGCGCTTCCAGAAGATGCCGAGCACCAAGGCCGGGAAGAACGCCGCCGCCGCGAACGAGAACGCCGCAGAGACCAAGAACAGGATGTCCGCCGGTTTCTGGGCCGCCACGTAGGCAGCGGCCAGGGCCACGATCAGCAGCAGCGTCTTCGAAATCGTGACGCGGCGGGCCGTGGAGGCGTTCGGGTCGATCATCTTGTAGTACAGGTCGTGCGACAGCGCGTTGGCGATCGTCAGCAGCAGGCCGTCCGCGGTGGACAGCGCAGCGGCCAGACCACCAGCAGCCACCAGGCCAGAGATCACGTACGGCAGACCACCGATGGCGGGCGTTGCGAGCACGATGATGTCACCACCGATCGTCATCTCGTTGAGCTGCAGGATGCCGTCCTTATTGACGTCGGTGACCGACAGCAGGGTCGGGTCGACGCGGTTCCAGGCCGCAATCCATTCAGGCAGGTTGTTGAACGGTGTGCCCACGAGGACGTTGAACACCTCGAACTTGACCAGCACCGCCAGCGCGGGCGCCGTGAAGTACAGCAGGAAGATGAAGAACAGCGACCATGTCACCGAGGTGCGGGCTTCCTTCACCGACGGCACGGTGTAGTAGCGCATCAGGATGTGCGGCAGAGCAGCCGTACCCACCATCAAGCAGAAGATGAGCGCGAGGAAGTTGCGGCGCGACTCGTTGAAGGTCTTCTGTGCGGCGGCGTCACCGTTCGGATCACCCGCGTATTGCGCCGCGTGGCGGGGCATGCCGTTGAGCGGTCGGGTCTTGGCATCTGCCGCAGCCTTGGCGCGGGTCCAGGCAGCGCGCGCAGCGGCTTCGTCCTTCGGCAGATCCGCGACGGCCTTTTCGGCAGCGGCGATCTCGGCGCTCGGGGCGTTGGTTGCACGCAGGTCGACCAGCTTCTTCTCGGCGGCGGCCTTGTCGGCGGCCAACGCGGCGGCCGGGTCCTTGAGCTTCTCTGCCAGTGCGTCGGAGCGGGCCTTGAAAACGGCGCGCACCTCAAGCTCCTTCGGATCGTTGGTCAGGCGCGTCTCGGCCTCGGTGACCTTGACCAGTTGCTGGCCGTAGATCAGTTGGGGCACGGGCACGCTGGTCTGCTTCACCGACAGCCACACCACCGGAATCATGTAAGCAATGATCAGGATGATGTACTGGGCCACCTGCGTCCACGTTACGGCGCGCATGCCGCCCAGGAACGAGCAAACCAGAATGCCGCCCAGACCCAGAAAGACCCCGAGCTCGAACGCCACACCGGTCAGACGCGCGGTGATCAGGCCCACGCCATAGATCTGCGCCACCACGTAGGTGAACGAGCAGAGGATGGCCGCGAAGATGCCGATGAAGCGCGGCAGGTTGCCGCCGTAACGCTCACCCAGGAAGTCGGGGATGGTGAACTGCCCGAACTTGCGCAGGTAGGGCGCCAGGAACAGCGCCACCAGGCAGTAGCCACCCGTCCAGCCCATGATGAAGGCCAGACCGCCGTAACCCGTGAGGTACAGCGTACCGGCCATGCCGATGAAGGACGCTGCCGACATCCAGTCAGCGCCCGTGGCCATGCCGTTGTAGACGGCTGGCACGCGACGGCCGGCCACGTAGTACTCGGCCGCGTCGGTGGTGCGGCTCATGATGCCGATGCCGGCGTACAGCGCGATGGTGGCGATCAGGAAGATGAAGCCGATCCACTCACGCGACAGCCCGAGTTGCTCGAGGATGGCCAGGGCGATCACGAAGACGAAGAAGCCGCCCGTGTACCACTTGTAGACCTTGTTGAGTTGTTGCTTGAATGCCTTGTTGGAGCCCGCGCCGCCGGCGCCGCTCGTTTCAAACATGCCTGCCATGGTTCACTCCTCGCTTTCTTCGACACCGTGCTCGATGTCAAGCTTGTTCATGTACCAGGCGTAGTAGCCGATGATGACCACGTACACCACCAGCGCGCCTTGTGCGCCCACCCAGAAACTGAACGGCCAACCAAAAAAGTTGAAGCTCAGATCCCTGGCGAAGTAGCCCACCACGAACGTCACGATGAACCAGATTGCAAGCAATATGGCCGTGATGTTGAGGTTCTTCCGCCAGTATTGGCGGTGCTTTTCTGTCAATTGCATCGCATCGACCTCCATCAACAAGACCCTTTCGGGCACGTCACGGACACCACCGTCTCCTCATGGCGGCCTGCAACCGGTCCGTGTTTTCGGCGTCCGGCTCGCGCCGGACCCCCCTTTTGTCAGCCACCCGGCTGCAACGCGAGACGCTCAGGACTGGGGTTGAACCAGTCCGGTCTCGCGTTCCAGCTGGGCGGCCACCTTGGGCTCGAACTTGCGGAGGTGGCGAATGATCTTCGCCGCCTCTTCGGGCTCTTGCCGATCGACATGAACGCGAGCGAGCTGATACCAGCCGTACGGGCTCATGGGCTGCAGTTGGGTGTTGCGCTTGAGCGCGACCACGGCGTCGTCAAAGCGCCGCTGGCGGATCAGGCACAGGGCCAGGCCGTACCAGGCCCGGTCGAATTTCTCGTCGATGGCGATCGCCTGTCGGAAGGCCTGCTCGGCCTCGTCGACGCGACCGAGTTCCTCGCGCAGGAAGCCCAGGTTGAACCAGCCGGGCGCGTGCTGCGGCTGGATGGCAACCACGCGTTCGAGCGCTTGCACGGCACCTTCGCGTTGACCGAGCGAGGACAGCAAGTGCGCGCGCGTTGCCAGCGCGTAGACATCGTCCGGATCGATCGCCAGGAGGGTGTCCACGCGCTCCAGTGCGGCCTCGCGGCGGTTGAACACCAGCAGCAGTCGCACCTGCCAACGCAACAGCCAGCGGTTGAAGGCGTCGTTCATTTGCACAGCTCCACACCGATCTGCAGGCAGTGCTGGATGCGCAGCGCGGTCACCACGATCCAGGTGAAGGCCAGCACCAGGAAGGCCACCAGCGGCACGTGACGGTCAAGCACGATGCTGCGCGGCGTGATGAAGCGCGCCAGCACCACGAAGGGACGACCAACCTGCGCCAGCAACTGGTAGAAAAAGTTCTGTTCGCGCTTGGCACCCGCCAGCAGGCCCAGCACCCATTGGCCGAACAACGCCATCAGCGCGATCTCGCAGACGAGCTTGACGATGGAGAGGAAAAGCAGCATCGAAGGGGGTGCCCTGAAGTTGCCGCGATTCTTGGCCGGCAACTTACCGCGCTCTTACAAACGCTGACAGCAGCGCCCCGCGGCAGGTCAAACCCTGTCGGGGTTTTCCCGGGGTATGGCGAGCCCTTGCGCCCAAAGAACTACAAAAACAAAAAACGGCCGGAAGCCCGGCCGTTTTCGCGAGGCGCCCGGTGCGCAATCAGCTGCCCGCGAGCAGTTGCCAGGTGTCCACCACGGTGTCCGGGTTCAGCGAGATGGAGCTGATGCCTTCATCGCGCAGCCATTGTGCGAAGTCCGGGTGGTCGCTGGGGCCCTGGCCACAGATGCCCACGTACTTGCCCTCGGCCTTGCACGCGTTGATGGCCAGTTGCAGCAGCGCACGAACCGCCGGATCGCGCTCATCGAAGTCGTGCGCCAGCAGCTCGAGGCCGGAGTCGCGGTCGAGGCCGAGTGTGAGTTGCGTGAGGTCGTTCGAGCCGATCGAGAAGCCGTCGAAGAACCGGAGGAAGTCCTTCGCCAGCACGGCGTTGCTGGGGATCTCGCACATCATGATGAGCTTGAGATCGTTCTCGCCACGCTTGAGGCCCTTGGCCGCCAGCAGCTCGGTCACGCGCTGTGCCTGCGCCAGCGTACGCACGAAGGGCACCATGACCTGCACGTTGGTCAGGCCCATGTCTTCGCGCACGCGCTTCAAGGCCTCGCACTCCATCGCGAAGGCCTCGGCGAAGTCGGCGCTGATGTAGCGCGCCGCACCGCGGAAACCCAGCATCGGGTTCTCTTCGTCGGGCTCGTAGCGCGAGCCGCCCACAAGTTTGCGGTACTCGTTGCTCTTGAAGTCGGAGAGGCGAACGATCACCGGCTTGGGCCAGAACGCCGCCGCGATGGTGGCCACACCCTCGGCCACCTTGTCGACATAAAAAGCCCGCGGCGACGCATGGCCACGCGCCACCGACTCCACCGCCTTCTTCAGGTCGGCGTCGATCTGCGGGTAGTCAAGAATGGCCTTCGGGTGCACGCCGATGTTGTTGTTGATGATGAATTCCAGGCGCGCCAGCCCCACGCCGGCGTTGGGGATCTGTGCGAAGTCGAAGGCCAGCTGCGGATTGCCCACGTTCATCATGATCTTCACGTCCATGGCGGGCATTTCGCCGCGCTGCACTTCGGTGATCTCGGTTTCCAGCAAGCCGTCGTAGATGTTGCCGGTGTCGCCTTCGGCGCAGCTCACGGTGACGAGCGTGCCTTCCTTGAGCGTGTCGGTGGCGTCGCCACAGCCCACCACGGCCGGGATGCCGAGCTCGCGCGCAATGATGGCTGCGTGGCAGGTGCGCCCGCCCCGGTTGGTGACGATGGCGCTCGCCCGCTTCATCACCGGCTCCCAGTTGGGGTCGGTCATGTCGGTCACGAGCACATCTCCCGGCTGCACCTTGTCCATTTCGCTGATGTTGTGCACCAGTCGCACCGGGCCGGTGCCCACCTTCTGGCCGATGGCGCGGCCGCTGGCCAGCACCGCGCCCTTGCCCTTGAGCTTGTAGCGCACCTCGGTCTTGCCGGCGCTCTGGCTCTTCACCGTCTCGGGCCGCGCCTGCAGGATGTAGAGCTGGCCGTCGGTGCCGTCCTTGCCCCACTCGATGTCCATCGGGCGGCCGTAGTGCTGCTCGATCACCAGCGCGTACTTCGCCAGTTGCTCCACGTCGGCCTCGCTGAGGCTGTAGCGGTTGCGCTGCTCCACCGGCACGTCCACGGTCTTGACGAGCTTGCCGCTGGCGGCTTTCTCCTCGGGCGAGCTGAACACCATCTGGATCAGCTTGGAGCCGAGGTTGCGGCGGATCACCGCGCGCTTGCCCGCCTGCAGCATGGGCTTGTGCACATAGAACTCGTCGGGGTTCACGGCGCCCTGCACCACCGTCTCACCGAGGCCGAAGCTGCTGGTGATGAAGACCACGTCCTCGAAGCCGCTTTCGGTGTCGATCGTGAACATCACGCCCGCCGCCCCCAGGTCGGAACGCACCATGCGCTGCACACCGGCCGACAACGCCACGTCGGCGTGCGCAAAGCCCTTGTGCACCCGGTAGCTGATCGCGCGATCGTTGTACAGGCTGGCGAAGACCTCCTTCATCTTGTGCAGCACGTCCTCGATGCCGACGACATTGAGAAAGGTTTCCTGCTGGCCGGCGAAGGATGCGTCGGGCAGGTCTTCGGCGGTGGCCGACGAACGCACAGCGAACGAGGCCTTGTCGTTGCCAGCGCTCAGGGTGGCGAAAGCCTCCCGGATGGCCTTCTCCAGGTCGGCAGGAAACGGCTGGGCCTCGACCCAGCCGCGGATCTCGGCGCCCGCAGCGGCCAGCGCACGCACATCCTCGGTGTCGAGCGCGGCCAGGCGCGCGTTGATGCGCTCGGTGAGGCCACCGTGTTTGAGGAACTCGCGGAACGCATGGGCGGTGGTGGCAAAGCCCGTGGGCACCTTCACCCCGCTGGGCAGCTGCGAAATCATCTCGCCGAGGCTGGCGTTCTTGCCACCCACGGACTCGACGTCGCTCATCCGCAATTTCTCGAACGGCACGACCAGCGCGGTCGGCTCGAACAGGTTGGACATGGAAAGGCTCCTGAGGTTGAAAAACCGGGGGCTCCATGCACCAGCGCGTGACCTGTGGTTCTGTTGTGGGTCGGCCGCCAGGCAGGGCAGAAAGTCGGGGCGAGGCGCACCAGATAATGGCCGCGACGCAAAACCCAGCGATTGTAAGGACGGCCACCCCATGCCCCACAGAACGGTTTTCTTCGTCTCCGACGGCACCGGCATCACGGCCGAGACCTTCGGCAACGCCATCCTGGCGCAGTTCGAGGCGCAACTGCGCCGCGTGCGACTGCCCTTCCTGGACAGCGTGGACAAAGCGCACCAGGCGGTGCGACAGATCAACCACACGGCAGAGGTGGAGGGCCGCCGCCCGTTGGTGTTCACCACGGTGGTCAACGACGAGGTGCTGGGTGTGTTCGAGCAGCACTGTCGCGGCATGTTGCTCGACATGTTCGCCACCTTCGTGCAACCACTGGAGGTGGAGCTGGGCATCAAGAGCAACCACCGCGTGGGCCGCTTCTCCGATGCGTCCAAGAGCAAGGCCTACAACGACCGCATCGAGGCCATCAACTTCTCGCTCGCGCACGACGACGGCCAGAGCAACAAGGACCTCGAGGAGTCCGATGTGATCCTGGTGGGCGTGAGCCGCAGCGGCAAAACGCCGACCTCGCTGTACCTGGCCATGCAGTACGGCCTGAAGGCGTCCAACTACCCGCTGATTCCGGAAGACTTCGAGCGCCGCCGGCTGCCCCCGGCGCTGGCGCCGCACCGCAAGAAGCTGTTCGGCCTGACCATCGCCCCCGAGCGTCTGAGTGAAATCCGCAACGAACGCCGGCCGAACTCGCGCTACGCGAGCCTCGAGAACTGCCGCATGGAGGTGTCCGAGGCCGAATCGATGATGCGCCGCGAAGGTATCCGCTGGCTTTCCACCACGACCAAGTCGATCGAGGAGATCGCCACCACCATCCTGCAGGAGCTGCGCCCCGAGCGGCTTGAATACTGAGCCGGTTCTCATTCATCTTTGGGAACGGCCTTAAGTCATGTGATTGACATCCGTTCGCCCACCCCACCAGAATTCGTGACGCAGTTCACGCTCGTCAACCAACCTGGGGGGTGCCATGGCGAAGAAGAACAAGGCAACCAATGCCGCGAAGGCCGCAAAACCGGCGCTGAAGCGGCCCGTGGCCAAATCGCCCAAGCCGCACGGGTTGTCGCTGCACATCGGCATCAACGAGGTCAGCGCCGACGCCTATGCTGGCTGGACCGGCCCGCTTGCCGCCTGCGAGTTCGACGCCCACGACATGACTGCTCTGGCGCAAGCCCGCGGATTTGAAGCCACCACCCTCATCACGGCGCGCGCCACCCGCAACGCCACCCTGTCCGCGCTGCGCAAGGCGGCCAAGGCCCTGCAGGCCGGCGGTGCCTTCTTCCTCAGCTTCTCGGGCCACGGCGGGCAGATCGACGACACCACGGCCGACGAGGATGACAAGCTCGACGAGACCTGGTGTCTCTACGACGGCCAACTGATCGACGACGAGCTGTACTACGAACTGAGCCGCTTCGCCGAAGGCGTGCGCGTGCTCGTGCTCTCCGACAGCTGCCACAGCGGTACCGTGACCCGTGCACCCCTGCCCGGCGACGCATCAGCACGCCTGCGCCCTCGCATCATGCCGCGCGCTGTGGGGCGGCGCGTGTACCAGCAGCACAAAGCCTTCTACGACGACCTGCAGCGCGAGGTGGCCAAGGCCGCCGGCCACGCCAAGGTAGACCCCGACACCGTACTGGCCAACGTGGTGGTGAGCCAGCGCTTAACCGCCATCGTGAAGGACTTCAAGCCCGCGGTGGTGCTGATCTCAGGCTGCCAGGACAACCAGTTTTCCATGGATGGCGACAACAACGGCGCCTTCACCGAACAGGTGCTGCGCGTTTGGAACGAGGGTCGCTTCAAGGGCAGTCTGGCCCAGTTTCACAGCAAGGTGCGCAACGCACTGCCGCCCTCGCAATCGCCCAATCTGTTTGCACTCGGCCCAGCGGCGGCTTTCCTGCAGCAAGCGCCGTTCACGCTCTGACGCCGCAGCGGCGCGACTGGCCGCGGGGCGTGGCCAGGTATCCCCGACGCCCCCGATGTGCGGAGGGCGCATGCTCAAGATCGAGAACCACCGACTCAGCGGCCCCGGCGTGAGCCAGCAGCCCACGCCCAACACGGGCGGGCTCCTCAAGCCGCGCTTCGTGGTGCTGCACTACACCGCCGGGCGCGATACCGACAGCGCCGTGCGCTCGTTGTGCACGCGCAAGCCGCAGGGCAATGCTTCGGCGCACATCGTGCTCGGGCGCGACGGCCGCATCGTGCAGCTGGCACCCTTCAACGTCATCACCTGGCACGCAGGGGTCAGCAACTGGGCAGGCCTCAATGGCCTCAACCCGTTTGCGATCGGCATCGAGATGGACAACGCCGGCCTGCTGCACCGCGAGGGCGCCCGTTGCGTGGCCTGGTTCGGCAAGCCCTACCCCGACAGCGAGGTGCTGGTGGCCGAGCACAAACACGGTGGTGGTGTACGCCCATGGCATACCTATAGCGAGGTACAGATCGCACGCGCGCTGGACATCTGCGAGGTACTCGCCGCGCACTACGGTATCGAAGACATCCTGGGCCACGAGGACATCGCACGCCGGCGCAAGGTGGATCCAGGACCCGCCTTTCCGCTCAACGCGGTGCGCAGTCGCGCATTGGGCCGCGGGGCCGATGCACTGCCGCGACTGGTGGTGGCTGCCGCCAGCCTGAACATCCGCGGCGGCCCGGGAGCGGAACATCCGAAGGTGGCGCCCGCGCTCAAGCGCGGCGCCGAACTCATCCTGCTCGAACCACAGGACCGCTGGAGCCGGGTGGCCGTGGTGGGCGTGACCGATCTCGAAGGCTGGGTCTGCAACGACTTCGTGGAACGCCAGGCTGTGCCGCGCTCGGGGCTCACCCCCCTGCACCGCTCGCAACGCCAGGTGCCGGCCATCACGGCACGAAAGCGCACCCGCGCGGCCCCTGCCCGCAAGGCGGCAACCCCGTCCCGAACCCCCCGCCCACGCTGAGGTAGCCATGACCACCACCGCCCCGGACAATTTCGTCTTCATCGTCCAGGGGCACCCTGCCCCGCCCGCGGCCACACGCGGCGCCGGCGCCAGCACGGCGGGCAGCCCGTTGGGCGCACGCGGGACGGTGCTGCAGCGTGTGCAGGTGGGCGCGGTGCGCGGCACCGGGCAGGCGGTGCGCTTGAGCGCGCGCGCCGGGCAGGACGCGGTGGTGCTTCACATTGCGAATGGGCCTTCGCTGGTGCTGCACCCGCAGACCGCCATGGACCTGATGCGCTCGCAGGGCGGCGCCATGCGCAGCGCGGGCGCAGAGGTCGCCATTCCCGCGCAACTGGCCTGGCCTGGGCTGGAGCAACGTGGCGCCACGCGCGGGCGGCTGGGCAGCGTGCTCCTGTCGGCGGTGGAAGTGATCACGGGCATCGCGCTCGAGCCCGCAGCACGCCTGACGGCGCGCAAGATCGCGCAAAAGCTCGATGACCAGGTGGACCCCGGCGTTTACGCGCTTGCGGCCCACGCGCTGGCAGCACCGCTCAAGGGTCAACCCCGTCTCGAACGCGTTCCCCCAGCCGCCGATGGCGGCCCGATGCTCGTCCTGCTCCACGGCACCTTCTCGGAAACGCACGGCACGTTCGGCAAGCTCTGGCAACACCACCCGCAACGCGTGCGCGAGCTCTTCGACCATTACGGCGGGCGCGTCTACGGCCTGGACCACCCGACCCTGGGTGCCAGCCCGATCGACAACGCCCTGCTGCTGGTGCGCGCACTGCCCAACGGCGCGCGCCTGCACCTGCTCACCCACTCGCGTGGCGGCCTGGTGGGCGAGGTGCTGGCGCGCGTGTGCGCGCATGCCGATCTCGACGACGCTGCGCTCGCACCGTTCAAAGGCAGCGAACACCGTGCGCAGTTGCGCGCGCTGCGCGAGCTGGCGAGCGAGCTCAAGGGCCGCGACATCCGCGTCGAGCGCGTGGTTCGTGTGGCCTGCCCGGCGCGCGGCACTTTGCTGGCATCGAAACGGCTGGACGCCTATGTGTCGGTGCTCAAGTGGACGCTGGACCTTGCCGGCGTTCCGGTGGCGCCGCGCCTGCTCGACTTCCTGGGCGAAGTGGCCAGCCAGCGCACCGACCCGGCCCTGCTGCCCGGCCTGGAGGCCATGACGCCCGAAAGCCCGCTGGTGCAGTGGCTGCACACGCAGGACCGCGGCGGCCCGCTGCCCGGGCAACTGCGCGTGGTGGCCGGCGACATCGAGGGCGATTCGGTGATGTCCTGGGTGAAGACGCTGCTGGCCGATGCCTTCTACTGGACCGACAACGATCTCGTGGTGCAGACCCGCTCCATGTACGGCGGCTCGCCGCGCGCCAGCGGCGGCGCCCAGCCGGGCGCCAGCTTCGTGCTCGAACGCGGCGGGCAGGTCACGCACTTCGCCTACTTCAGTCACCCGCGTACCGCCGAAGCGGTGTGCAACGGCCTGCTGCAGGACCAGCCCGCGGGCTTTCGCGCCATCGGCCCGCTGTCCTGGGCCGGGCGCAGCGGGGACGGCGTGCGCGCCGCGCCGCGCGCGGGAACCGCGGCCAGTGGCGATCGGCCGGCGCTGATCCTGCTGCCCGGCATCCTGGGCAGCCACCTCGCGGTGGACGGCGAGCGCGTGTGGCTCAGCCTGCGCCTCATTGGCGGGCTGGACCGCCTGGCCTGGACAGGCCAGTCCGGCGGCGTCACGCCCGACGGCGCCATCGGCCCGGTGTATGACCGCCTCGCAGCGCACCTCGCGCAGACGCATGAACTCATCGAGTTCTCGTTCGACTGGCGCCGCCCGATCGAAGAAGAAGCGCGTCGCCTGGCCGAGGTGATGGAGCGCGAACTCGCGGAGCGGGCCGCCAGCGGTCAGCCGGTGCGCCTGCTCGCGCATTCCATGGGCGGTGTACTGGCGCGTACCGTGCAACTGGAGCGGCCTGACATCTGGCAGCGCTGGGCCGAGCGTGCGGGCGCGCGGCTGCTCATGCTGGGCACGCCCAACGGCGGTTCGTACGCGCCCATGCAGGTGCTCTCGGGCGACGACACCTTCGGCAATGCGCTGGCCGCCTTCGGCTTGCCCTTCCAGGACCACAAGGCGCGCGAGATCATGGCCGCCATGCCCGGCTTCCTGCAGTTGCAGGCCGGCCTGTTCGACGACACGCTCGGCCTGGGGTCCAGCCAGCGCTGGCGCGAGCTGGCCGACCAAGACATGAAGGCGCTGGAGATCGCCGCCACCTGGCACAGCGAAGGCCCGCAGCGCAGCATCTACCGATGGGGCGTGCCGTCGCAAGCGGTGCTCGATCAGGCCCGCGCGCTGCGCGAGCGGCTGGATCGCCAGGTGCGTGAGGCGTTGCCAACGTTTCGAGACAAGCTGGTGATGGTGGTGGGCCAGGCGAAGTTCACGCCCGCGCGATACGAGATCACGTCCGACGAAGGTCTGGTGTACCTCGATGTGCCCGACGGCGGCGATGGCCGCGTCACGCTGGAGAGCGCGCTGCTGCCCGGTGTGCGCGCCTGGCAGCTCGGTTGCAGCCACGGTGATCTGCCCGCCGCACGTGAGGCCTTTGATGCCTTCGTCGACCTGCTCGAACGGGGCGAGACCACGCGCCTGCCGGCGCTGCCCACAACCGTGGCGCGTGGGGGTGCCCCCGGGTCGGCGCCCGCCAGCACGCTGGTCCGCCGCCGCCCTTCCCGCCAGGGCCAAGCGCTCGACGCACCGCTGGTGGGTATCGGCGAGCTGTTCGCCGATGCCAGCCCCGAGTCCGCGCCAGGCACGCCGCCAGCCCGCAGCCTGATCCTGCAAGTGCACAACGGCAACCTCAAGTTCGTTCGCCACCCGCTGATGGTGGGCCATTACGCCGCCTCGACGCTCACCGGCAGCGAGGCCGTGGTCGACCGCTATATCGGCGGCGCCATGTCTGCGTCGCTCGCGGCCGGTCTGTACCCCGAAGCACCGGGCACGCACCAGATCTTCGTCAACCACCGCGAAGACCCGGCGAACCCGCTGGGGCTGCCGCGCCCGCCGCATGTGGTGGTGGTTGGCCTGGGCCCCGAGGGCAAGCTCGACAGCGCGCAGCTCGCGCAAAGCATCCGCCAGGCCACCATGGCCTGGGCACTGCGCGTGGCCGAAAGCCCCGGCGAGGACGCAGCGCACTTCCAACTCGCCGCCACGCTGGTGGGCAGCGGCGGAAGCGGCATCAGCCCAGGCACGTCGGCGCAGGCCATTGCGCAAGGCGTGCGCGAGGCCAACGGCAAGCTCGCTCAGGGAGGCTGGCCACAGGTGAGCCGGTTGCACCTGATCGAGCTCTACCTCGACCGCGCGACAGAAGCCTGGTCGGCGTTGCGCCTGCTCACGCTGGCATCGCCCGAGCACTACGCGCTCGCGCCCACGGTGCAGGCCGGACTTGGTCCGCTGCGCCGACCGCTCGACAGCGGCTACCGCGGCACCGGCTACGACTACGTGAGCGCCGTGACCGAAAAGGACGAGCACGGCGAGCCGCACATCGTCTACACGCTGGACACCCAGCGCGCGCGCACCGAGGTACGTGCCCAGGCGGCCCAGACCACGCTGGTGCGCGAGCTCGTCAAGCGCGCCTCCAACCACGCCAACCAGGACCCGCAGGTCGGCCGCACGCTATTTCAGTTGCTCGTGCCAGTGGAGATGGAGGCCAGCCTGGGCGGCACCAGCGAGCTGGTGCTCGAACTCGACGACGGCACCGCCGCCATTCCCTGGGAACTGCTCGACGCACCGCAGGACGGGCGCAGCGGACCGCGCAAGCCCTGGGCCATCCGCAACAAACTGCTGCGACGCCTGCGCACGGTGAGCTTTCGCAGCCAGGTGAGTGACGCCACGCAGGAGGACGACGTGCTGGTGATCGGTGAGCCCGCGTGCGATCCGCTGCGCTACCCACCGCTGCCGTCGGCGCGGGAAGAGGCCGAAGCCGTGGCCGAGGCACTGCGCGGCCCGCAGGGCCTGGAGCCTTCGCGCGTGCACACGCTGATCGCCGACGCCGAGGGCCGCGGCGCCGACGCCGCCAGCGTGATCAATGGCCTGCTGGCGCGTCGCTACCGCGTCGTGCACATCGCCGGGCACGGTGAGCCGGAGTTGCCGCGCGAGGGCAAATCGCCGCTCCTGCGCGGGGTGGTGTTGAGCGACGACGCCTTTCTCGGACCGCATGAGGTACAAGCCATGCGCACCGTGCCTGAGCTGGTGTTTCTCAACTGCTGCCACCTGGCGGCCGATCCGCAGAAACTGCTCAAGCAAGGCTACGACCGCGCCGCCTTTGCCGCTGGCGTGGCCAAGCAGCTCATCCGCATCGGCGTGCGCTGCGTGGTGGCGGCGGGCTGGGCGGTGGAAGACGATGCGGCCAACCAGTTCGCGGTGGCGTTCTATCGCGCGCTGCTGGGCGGTCAACGCTTCATGGACGCGGTACAGGCCGGCCGCGTGGCGGCCTGGGAGGCCAGCCCTGGCGGCAACACCTGGGCCGCCTACCAGTGCTATGGCGACCCGGACTGGGTGTGGCAGCGCGCCGAGGTGGACACACGACGGGCGCCGCCCACGCCCGCGCAGCTCTACGCCGGCGTGGCCTCGCCGGTAGCGCTCGTGCTGGCACTGGAGACGCTTGCGGTGCAGAGTGCCACGCAAGGCGCGGCAGCGGCCCCGCAGCGCGAACAGATCCGTCACCTGGAGGCGCGATTCGAGAGCGAATGGGGCGGCATGGGCGCCGTCGCCGAGGCCTTCGGCATCGCGTGGACGCAGGCCGGCGACACCGACCGCGCGCTGCACTGGTTCGAGCGCGCCGTGGCGGCCAACGATGGCAGCGCCACGGTAAAAGCGGCGGAGCAGCGCGCCAACCTGCTGGCGCGGCGTGCCTGGTCACGCGTGCGCGCGGCCACCTCGGGCCCGACCCGCGTGCGCGCCATTGCCGCGGCGCGCGCCGACATCGCACAGGCGCGCCACGCGCTGCAGGCCCTGGTGGCGGTGGCGCCCACGCTGGAGCGGGAAAGCTTGCTCGGCTCGTCCTGCAAGCGGCTGGTGTTGGTGGAACGCGCGGCGGGCGACACCGCGGCCGAAGCGCATGCGCTGGCCGACATGGCCGTGCATTACGGCCGTGCCGAGGGCCTGGCTCTGCAGCAAGGCCACGCCGGGCTGTTCTACCCCGCGATCAACTTGCTGGCTGCCGACTGGCTGCGCGGCGCGGCACTGGACGAACAGCGCGTGCAGCGCACCCGCGAGAGCCTGCAACGCAAGCAACTCGAAGACCCGGACTTCTGGAGCGTGGCCGGTCTTCCTGAACTCGCGGTGATCGAAGCGCTGCACGCGGGTACGCTGGCCGCGGCCTTGCCCGATATCGACACCACGCTCGCCGACCTGCACGCGCGCGCCGGTTCACCCTGGTTGTGGGCATCGCTCGCGGATCAGCTCGGCTTCATGCTCGCCAGTTCGCGCGTGGCACGCGGCACCGAGCGGGCCGCCGCCGGGCAATTGCTGGCGCGACTGCGGGGGTATGCCGCCACCGGTTGAATGCCCGCGTCCTTGCCATGAATCGCATCTTCATCAGCTACCGCAGCGCCGACGGCAAGAAAGACGCCGACCGCCTGTGCGCGGACCTGAGCCGGCTCTACGGCCCCGAGCAGGTCTTCTTCGACAAGCAGGACCTGCGCGGCGGCATGGCCTGGCGCGGCGCGATCGAGCAAGCGCTGGGCACCCGCCCTATGGTGCTGCTGCTCATCACACCGGCGCTGCTGGGCGAAGCGCATCCCGAAGGCGGGCGCCGTATCGACCGCGACGACGATCCCATCGTGGGCGAGATGCGCACAGCGCAAGCGAGTGGCGCGGTCGTGGTGCCGCTGCTGACCGAAGGGACGCCGATGCCACCGGCGCGCGACTGGCCCGCAGCCCTGCGCTTCATCACCGAAGCACATGCCTTGAAGCTGCGCACCGACGACTGGGCCGACGATATCGAACGCATCGTCGACGACCTGGCGCGCCACGGCATCGCGCCGCAACACAGCGGGCTGGCACCGCAGCCACTGGCCGCCAGACCGTCGCTGCACAGCAGCCTGCTGCACCGGGTGCAGCGGGTATTCATGTGGGTGGGGGCCGTCGTGGTCGGACTCATCGTGCTGGCCGTCTTGCTCGACGACGACAACGACGACCTGGTGGGTACCTGGCAGGCCATCGATGCACAAGGCCGTGCCCTGTCGGTGCACATCGTCAAACAGGGCGAAGAGTTCATGCTCACCAGCGACCCGGTGCCCGTGGATCGCAATCTGGAATGGCAGGCCTATGCGCAGCGCCTGCGCGCCCAAGGCATCCCGCTGCGTGCGTTGGTCTACACAGCGCGCGGCCCCTGGAATCCGCGGCTGCTGGAGGGGCCGGTGGAGGTGCGCAGTGCAGACGGGAGCGAGCCATTGGACACCGGCAGCCTCACCTTGAAACCGGTGAACGACGGCAGCCGCCTGCAGGGTGAGCTCTGGAGCAACGGTTCGCAGGCAGCCGAGGCGCTGCTGCTGCGCCGTTGATCAGGCGGCGACCGGCTCGGCCGCGGGTTGGCGGATCAGGTGATCGAAGGCGCTGAGCGCTGCGGTCGCGCCAGCGCCGGCCGCGATCACGATCTGCTTGTAAGGCACCGTGGTGCAATCCCCCGCAGCGAAAACGCCTTCCACATTGGTGTGGCCTTTGGCGTCGATCACGATCTCGCCGAAGCGGCTGAGCTCCACCGTGCCCTTGAGCCATTCGGTGTTGGGCACCAGGCCGATCTGCACGAACACGCCCTCGAGTTCGATGTGGCGCGCCTCGCCGCTCACGCGGTCCTTGTAGCTCAGGCCGTTCACGGTGCCGTTGGCGCCGGTGATCTCGGTGGTCTGCGCGTTCACGTGGATGGTCACGTTGGTCAGGCTCTCGAGCTTGCGCACCAGCACGGCGTCGGCCTTGAGCGCGTCGGCGAACTCGATCAGCGTGACGTGCTCGACGATGCCCGCGAGGTCGATCGCGGCCTCGACACCCGAGTTGCCGCCGCCGATCACGGCCACGCGCTTGCCCTTGAACAGCGGGCCGTCGCAGTGCGGGCAGTAGGCCACGCCCTTGTTGCGGTACTCGGCTTCGCCGGGCACGTTCACGTTGCGCCAGCGCGCGCCGGTGGACAGGATCACGCTGCGCGCCTGCAGCGACGCGCCATTGGCCATCACCACCTGCACCAGGCCGCCGGGCTCGCTGGCGGGCACCAGCTTCTCGGCGCGCTGCAGGTTCATGATGTCCACGCCGTAGTGGCGCACCTGCGCCTCGAGCGCGGTGGCGAATTTCGGGCCGTCGGTCTCGAGCACGCTGATGTAGTTCTCGATCGCCAGCGTGTCGTTCACCTGGCCGCCGAAGCGTTCGGCCGCCACGCCCACCCGGATGCCCTTGCGGGCTGCGTACACCGCGGCCGCGGCACCGGCTGGACCACCGCCGACGATGAGCACGTCGAACGGGTCCTTGGCGTCGAGCTTGGCAGCTTCGCGCGCGTCGGCGTTCACGTCCAGTTTGGCCACGATCTCTTCGAGCGTCATGCGGCCACCGCCGAACTCCTGGCCGTTGAGGAAAACCATGGGCACCGCCATCACCTGGCGCGCCTCGACCTCGGCCTGGAACAGACCGCCGTCGATGACGGTGACCTTCACCGCCGGGTTGCGGATGGCCATGAGCGAGAGCGCCTGCACCACGTCCGGGCAGTTGTGGCAGGAAAGGCTCATGTAGACCTCGAAGTCCATCTCGCCCTGCAGCGTGCCGATTGCGTCGAGCGTTTCGGGCTCGGCCTTGGGCGGGTGTCCGCCCGTCCACAGCAGCGCGAGCACCAGCGAGGTGAATTCGTGGCCAAGCGGGATGGCGGCAAAGCGCACGCCGGTGGTCTCGCCCTCACGGGCGATCACGAACGAGGGCTTGCGCGTATCGCTGCCGGTGTCGTCAAACGACACCCGATCGGACAGGCTGGCGATGGTGGTGAGCAGCTCGCGCAGTTCTTGCGACGAGGCGGAATCGTCGAGAGAGGCGATAAGACGAATCGGGCGCTGCAGCTTGCCAAGGTAAGCCTGCAACTCGGCCTTGAGGGTGTCGTCGAGCATGGGGGACTCCTGTTCGTTGCAATGCAAGGTTTTGCGAGGAACGCTGGACGCACACGGCGACCAACGTTCAACGCGAAACCCTCAACGGGTTGTCACGGGTTTGCGGCGATCAGATCTTGCCGACCAGATCCAGCGACGGCGTCAGCGTCTTGGCGCCTTCGTTCCACTTGGCGGGGCACACCTGGCCGGGGTTCTTGGCCACGAATTGAGCGGCCTTGAGCTTGCGCAGGGTTTCCTTCATATCGCGCGCGATCGAGTTGTCATGGATCTCGGCGGTCTTGATCACGCCCTCGGGGTTGATGATGAAGGTGCCGCGCAGCGCCAGGCCTTCTTCCTCGATGTGCACGCCGAAAGCGCGCGTCAGGGTGTGGGTCGGGTCACCGACCAGGGGAAACTTGGCCTTGCCGACAGCGGGCGAGGTCTCATGCCAAACCTTGTGCGAGAAGTGGGTGTCGGTGGTGACGATGTAGACCTCGGCGCCCAGCTTCTGGAACTCGGCGTAGTTCTCGGCCGCGTCTTCCACTTCGGTCGGGCAGTTGAAGGTGAAGGCGGCGGGCATGAAGACCAGCACCGACCACTCGCCGCGCAGGCTGGCGTCGGACACCGGCACGAACTTGCCGTTGTGATAAGCGGTGGTCGAGAAGGTGGGGACCGTGGTGTTGATCAGGGACATGGAAACTCCTGGTTGAGGTGGATGGGAAGGGTGGCCGCGGGTTTTCCCCGGGATGGGCAGATCATAGGCGATGACTATGTATCGATCAGATTGATAGTCGGTATCCGACCGATAGCTTTTTTTGTTGCAACGCCGCATTCGAACGCGTTGCCCCAGGCAAACGGCTTGTCGCGCCGCAACAGAGCCTCATCTCCTTCGGCCGGACGCGCTTGCATACACGCGCCGGCCAGCGCGGCGGAAAGCGCCCCCTCCCTATCGAAAGCACCAGGCGGTGAGTTCGTCCCCCCGCCATGACTTGATTCATTAACGCAAATAGGAATTGTTCCTGTTTGTGATAAATTCGCACACTTCCAGCCAGCCACCGGCCCGCGAGGCGCTGCAGCCAGCCAATGTCCCCCCCATTGCTGCAATGCCATGCCTCAACACCCTTTCAAGCCGCTTCCCCTGGGCGCTGCGCTGCTCGCCGGTTCGCTGACCGCCTCCCCCGCCTTTGCCCAATCACCCACTGGCGCCCCGACTTCCACATTGGGCACGGTCGAGGTTCGCGATCAGGCCATCGGCACCGACGCCAAGGCCACGCTCAAGGCCAGCGAGAGTCGCATTGGCAAGGGCAACCAGGCGCTGCGCGACATTCCGCAATCGGTCACCGTGATGACCGAACGCCTGCTCGACGACCGCAACCTCGATGACTTCCGCGAGGTGCTGCGTACCACCGCGGGCGTGACTTTTCAGGCCGGCGAAACCGGTGAGGAGGACATCCGCCTGCGCGGCTTCTCGCTCGGTCAGGCCGGTGACATCTTTGTCGATGGTTTGCGCGACGCGCCGCTGATCGAGCGCGATACCTTCAATCTGGACCGTGTCGAGATCCTCAAGGGCTCGGCCTCCATGCTGTTCGGCAAGGGGTCCACCGGCGGCGTGGTCAACCAGGTCAGCAAGCAGCCCTTCCTGATGGACCAGCACGAGATCAACACCACCATCGGCACCGGCCAGGAAGTGCGCCTCACCGGCGACTTCAACCTCAAGACCGGCGACAGCGCCGCCCTGCGCATCAACGCCATGGCGCAGAACGCCGACAACAAGGGCGCGAAGGACAACAAGCGCGGCATCGCACCCACCTACCGCTGGGGCATCGGCCTCAAAGACGAGTTTTCGGTCGGTCTGTACCACCTAGAGACGGACGGCAACCCGGGCTACAACCACCCATGGTTCCAGCAGCCACTGGGCAATGGCTTCAGCCGGATCATCGAGACGCTACCGGCCGACAACTTCTATGGACTGGCGAGCGACTACAACCGGACCACCACCACCGCGGCCACCTTCAGCCACACCCACCGCTTCGACCGCGACAGCGAGCTGCGCACCACCGTGCGCCTCGGCGAGTACGAACGAGAACTGTGGACCAGCGTGGTTCGTTTCGCGGGCGGCACGACGATCGACAACCTGAACCCGAACACGGTCATCACCCGCACGCCCAAGGGGCGCGTGGGCTACAGCACACTGACGCAGGTGCAAAGCGACTACAGCACGGCGTTTGACGCGCTGGGCATGAAACACCAGTTGCTGGCCGGCGTGGACTTGAGCGACGAGAACGCCCGACGCAACCAGAACTTCCCCGGCCCTGCCTCTGGCCTGACCACCACCGTGGGCACGCCCAACGATGGCGACTGGCGTGCCGACACGCGCGGGGAGCCGCCGCTGACGCAATTCGACGCCCGCAACCTCGGTCTCTATGCGCAAGACACGATGTCGCTCACCGACGCACTCAAGCTCGTGGCCGGCCTGCGCTTCGACCGCTTCACCGCCAGCTACCGTGACCCAAGCGGCAACCAGTTCGAGATCAGCGAAAACCTCTGGAGCCCACGCCTGGGCCTGCTGTTCCAGCCCAGCAGCACCGCCTCCTACTACGCGTCCTTCGGCACTTCGTACAACACCTCGGGCGATACCTACCAGTACGCAATCGGCAACTTTGCACCCGGCAGCGCCAACGCGCGCAACGCGAACACGCCGCCCGAGAAGAGCCGCAATGTCGAGATCGGTGCCAAATGGGACCTGTTCGACAACCGGGCGCTGTTCGGCGTGGCGCTGTTCCACTCGGAAAAATACAACGAGCGCAACACCGACCCCGACACGGCTGCCACACAGCAACTGCTGTCGGGCAAGCGCTTTGCGCGCGGCATGGAGTTCAACCTGGCAGGGCGTATCACACCGGCCTGGGAGATCTTCTACAACCACACCTGGATCCCGAGCGCACGCATCACGCGCAGCAACCAGACGCTGGCGGCCAACGGCGGCGGCGCCCAGGTACAGGGTGACCGGCCGGGCCTGACCCCGAAACACAGCGCCAGCCTGTGGACGGCCTACCGCATCTCACCTGCGTGGCGCGTGGGCGCAGGCCTGAACTTCCGCAGCGAGCAATCGCCCGAGGGAGCGCGCAATGTGCTGGCCGACAGCTTCGTCACGCTCGATGCGATGGCCGAGTACGTCATCAACGAGCGCCACTCGCTCAAGCTCAACGTCACCAACCTCACCGACGAGCTCTACGCCGACGGGCTCTACCGCGGCTTCTACCAGCCCGGTGCCGCCCGCCGCGTGCAAGTCACGCTGACCACGCTGTTCTGACCCACCCATGCTGCTGCGCCTGAAATCCCTGCTGACCCCCGACGAACTGGCCCGCGCCCGCGCCTTGCTGGGCGACGACGCGCCCTGGCTCGATGGATCCGCCAGCGCGGGCGACCAGGCACAGCAGCGCAAGCACAACCAGCAGATCGCCAGCGACAGCGAGCACAGCCGCCGGCTGCAGCCGTTGCTGCTGGGTGCGCTGCAGCGCGAGCCGATGTTCCTGTCGGCCGCGCTGCCACGGCGCATCTTTCCGCCGCGCTTCAACCGCTACCGCGCGCCCGGTGAACACTACGGCGCCCACATCGACAACGCCATCCTGCGTGCCGGTGAAGGTGGCCTGTGGCTGCGCGCCGATCTGTCCTGCACCGTGTTCCTGAGCGACCCGGCCAGCTACGACGGCGGCGAGCTGGTGATACACGATCGCCTGGGTGCGCAAGCCTTCAAGCTCGACGCGGGCGACGCCCTGCTCTACCCCGCGGGCCTGGTGCACGAGGTGCCGGCCGTCACCCGCGGTACGCGCCTCGCGGGGTTCTTCTGGATCGAAAGCCTCGTGGCAAGCGAAGCGCAACGCCGCATCCTGTTCGACCTCGACATGGCGCTGGTGGCGCTGCGGGCCCGCCACGGCGAGAACGACGAGACGCTTGCCCTGTCGGGCGTTTATCACAACCTCCTGCGGCAATGGTCCACGACATGACCCGGCAAGCTGGCTGGCAGGCCTGGCTCGAAGGCGGCGCCGCCGATGAGATCACGCTGCGCGAGAACGAGGCGGCGTGGCAGAGGCTGCGCTTGCGCCCCCGCGTCCTGCGCGGGCTCGACGGCAGCCATCTTCGGTGCCGCGTGGGCGCGCGCACATTGCCCCATCCTGTCTTTGTGGCACCCATGGCGCATCAGGCGGCCCTGCACCCGCAGGCCGAAGCCGGTTGCGCCGTGGCGGCCGCCGCACTGGGCGCGGGGTTCGTGCTGAGCTGCCAGTCCAGCACGCCGATGGAAGACATCGCGCGGCTGTACCTGGCCGATGCCGGGCGTGGCGCCTTGTGGTGCCAGCTTCACTGGCTGCACACGCGCGAGGCCAGCCTGGCCTACCTGCAGCGCGCGGCAGACGCCGGCTTCGAGGCCGGCGTACTCACACTGGATGCCCCGGTGCAGGGTTTTCGAGACCGCGAACGTGCCAGCGGTTTCGTACTGACGCTCGGTACCGGCAGCGTCAACCTGCCCTCATCTCCCGCGCACACGTTGATCGACTTGCTGGCGGCAGCCCCCACCTGGGCCGATCTCGCGTGGCTGGTGCAACGCAGCCCCCTGCCTTTGTGGCTGAAAGGCGCGCTGCACCCGCAGGACGCGGTCCTGGCCGCCGAGCATGGCGCCAGCGGACTGATCGTGTCCAACCACGGCGCCCGCCAACTCGACACCGTGCTGGCGACGGCCGATGCCCTGCCCGACGTGGCGGCCGCCAATCGCCAGCGACTGGCGCTGATGGTGGATGGCGGCGTGCGACGTGGAACCGACGTGCTCAAGGCGCTGGCCCTGGGTGCACAGGCCGTGCTGGTGGGTCGGCCGGTGGCGCGCGCGCTGGCCGCTGACGGCGCTCAGGGCGTGGCACGGGCGCTGCGGCAGCTGCTCGACGAGCTGACGATCGCGATGGCGCTGTGTGGCCTGCGCCAGCCGTCACAGGCCGCCGAGGCCGCCGCCGCCGGGGATTTTTTTGCTCCCTTTCATGCAAATGCGAGTCATTCTCGTTTATGATGATCCATCGCCACCGCACGCCCGTCACCATGAGCACCCTGATCACCCTGAGCCTGAGCGCCGTGCTGGTGATGCTCGCCACCCGCTGGGTGTTGAAGACTTGACCCTGCCCCGATCCTGGATGCCCGCCACCCTGGCCGATAACATGACCGCTTTGCGCGCCGATGTGGCCCCTGCCGCGATGACCAACAAGCTTTTGCGACGCCGCCTGAGCGTGGTGGGAGCCGTGCTTGGCCTGCACGTACTGGCGGTGTGGGCGCTGCAGGCGGGCCTGCTGCGCCGAGCGGTGGAGCTGGTGATTCCGGTGCAGGTGTTGGCCGAGATCATCGAACCCGCTCAGCCACTGGTCGAGCCCGCGCCGCCTGCGCCTGTCGTCGAGCCGCAGCCGCCTGCACCGAAGCCGCAACCTCGGCCATTGCCCCGGTCGCAGCCGCTGCCCCGCCCTGAGTCGGTGCCGCTACCGGTCTTGCAGCCCGAACCGTCGACGGTGGCGCCCTTGACGGCACCACCCGAACCGGTGGCACCCAACCCGCCCCAACCAGCCGCGCCCGCCCCGATCGCGGCCGCGCCGCCGGCACCGCCGCCGCCGGTGGTGCAGTTGCCCTCGAGCAGCGCGGCCTACCTCAACAACCCGCGCCCGGCCTACCCCCCGCTGTCGCGGCGCCTGGGCGAGCAAGGCAAGGTGGTGGTGCGCGTGTTCATCGAAACCGATGGCAGCGCCAGCCGCGCCGAGGTGCAGCAATCCAGCGGTTATGAGCGGCTCGATCGCACCGCGGTCGAGACGGTGTTGCGCTGGCGCTATGTGCCGGGCAAGCGGGCCGGTGTGCCTGAGGCCATGTGGTTCAACATCCCGATCAATTTCATCCTCGAATAAAACCTGGTTTCCGGAGTCATCGACAACATGGATTCGTCATTCGCCGCCTCGGGCCTTGCCCACGTCTGGTCCCAGGGCGACTGGGTCACGCGCAGCGTCGCGCTCGTGCTGCTGGCCATGTCGCTGGCCACCTGGGTCATCATCGTCTGGAAGTCGCTCGACCTGCGCGCCCAGCGCGCCCAAGCGCGTGGCGTGGAAGGCTTCTGGCACAGCAACGATTTCGCCGAGGCGCTGGACAAACTCGGCAGCCCCGAGGGCAACCCGTTTCGCGCCGCCGCGCTCGAAGGCCGCGAGGCCGCGCGGCACATCACCCACCAGGACAACACGGGTGGCAACACGCCACCGCGCCAGCTGCACGACAGCCTGGACGTGAGCGACTGGATCGAGCGCTCGCTGCGCAAGAGCGTGGACGACTTCACCGTGCGCGCGCAAGGCGGCCTGTCGGTGCTGGCCTCTGTGGCCTCCACCGCGCCCTTCGTGGGCCTGTTCGGTACCGTCTGGGGCATCTACCACGCCCTGCTGGGCATCGGCGCCTCGGGCCAGGTCGGCATCGACCAAGTGGCTGGCCCGATCGGAGAAGCGCTCATCATGACGGCGCTCGGCCTGCTGGTGGCCATTCCTGCGGTGCTGGGCTACAACGCATTGGTGCGTGGCAACAAGGCGGTGTTGCACCAGCTCAACCGCTTCGCGCACGACCTGCACGCCTACTTCGTCACCGGTGCGCGCGTGAGCGCTGGCGGCGAGGGCAAGGTGCTGCCCATGAAGCGCGGTTGAGCGGAGCACAACGCACATGGCCATCGGAACTCAAGACAACAGCGACGAAGTGATGAGCGAGATCAACATGATCCCGTTCATCGACGTGATGCTGGTGCTGCTCATCATCTTCATCATCACCGTGCCCGTGATCCAGCACGCGGTCAACGTGGAGCTGCCGCAGGCCAGCAACCAAAAGGTGCTCGACAAGCCCGAAAACATCCGCCTGGCGGTGGACGCCGAGGGCCAGTACTTCTGGAACGACCGGCGTGTGGTCGATGAGGAGCTGGCGGGCCTGCTGGGTGCGGCCGCGTCGCAGCAGCCACAGCCGGAGCTGCACATCAGGGGCGACAAGGCGGTGCGCTATGAGCGCGTGGCGCAGGTCATGGCCGCGGCGCAGCGCGCCGGGCTGAGCAAGATCGGATTCATCACCGAGCCGGCGCCCTGACTGCAGGGCACCGGCCGGGCGCGATCGTGGGGCGACCCGGGGAAGTTCTCCTCCCCGAGCGTCGTTTTTTGGCCAGCCAGGGTGGCGCAAGCCACCGTTAGCCAGGCTGTTTTTTCCCGATGTGACCGCTCAGAGCCCGATCGCCGCGATACCGGCCCGCGCGATCTGCGCGTCCTCGCTGGACTTGACGCCGCTCACGCCCACCGCGCCCAGGCACTGACCGTCCTTGAGGATGGGCACGCCGCCTTCGAGCATGCCCTGCAGGGCGGGGGCGCTGAGGAACGAGGTGCGGCCCTGGTTGATCACGTCCTCGTATACCTTGCTCTCGCGACGGCCCAGCGCCGCGGTGTGCGCCTTCGCCGGCGCGATGTGGGCTGACACCGGCGGGGCGCCGTCCAGCCGCTGCAGCCACAGCAGGTGACCACCGGCATCGGCGATGGCGATGGTGACGGCCCACTGGTGGGCCAGGGCCTCGCGTTCGGCGGCCTCGGCGATTTTCCTGACGTCGGCGGCTTCGAGCTGGTGGGTGGTTTTCATGAACTTTTCCTGAAAGGCGGGCACAAAGGGTTGCGAAAACCCGACGATAACGCCTGATTCGCGCTATGGAGGTCACAAGTGTCGACACCAGGGCGCGGCCAGCGTCACCCCAGGGGTCTTTGGACGCGCAAGGATCCGTGCCTACAATGCCCGCGTCGTTTCTGACCAAGGAGATTCCAACGATGTCCGACCACGTTCAAACCAGCGGCCGCTTTGGCGCCGCCGTGTCCACCACCGCTGTGCAGCGCAACCGCGTGCTGCGCAACACCTACTGGTTGCTGGCCCTGTCCATGGTGCCCACCGTGCTGGGTGCCTGGCTGGGCGTGGCCACCGGCATCACCGCCGGTCTGGGTGGCGGCCTGGGACTGATCGTCTTCCTGGGTGGCGCCTTCGGCTTCATGTTTGCCATCGAGAAGACCAAGAACTCGGCCGCCGGCGTGCCGATCCTCCTGGCATTCACGTTCTTCATGGGCCTGATGCTCTCGCGCCTGGTTGCGATGGTGCTGGGCTTCTCCAACGGCGCCAGCCTGATCATGATGGCCTTCGGCGGTACCGCGGCCATCTTTTTCGGCATGGCCTCGCTGTCCACCATCATCCAGCGCGACCTGTCGAACATGGGCAAGTTCCTGTTCATCGGCGCCATCATGGTGCTGCTGGCCGGCATCGCCAACGTGTTCATCCAGTCCAGCGCCTTGATGATCACCCTGTCGGTGCTGTGTGTCGGGATCTTCTCGGCCTTCATCCTGTACGACCTCAAGCGCGTGCAGGACGGCCACGAAACCAACTACATCTCCGCCACGCTGGGCGTGTACCTGAGCCTGTACAACGTGTTCCAGAGCCTGCTCATGCTGCTGGGCATCTTTGGCGGCGATCGCGAGTGATTTTTCACCTCATGAGAAAGGGGCCTGCGGGCCCCTTTTTTCATGCCCAGGCGTCAAGTTCAGCGGCGAGCGGCCGAAATGGCATGCAAACCCGAGCCCACCATGCGCCGCACCGCCCTGCTCCTGCTCACCACCGCCAGTGCCCTGCTTGCCGGCTGCGACGCCTTGGGCATTGAGTCCGCCACCGCTGTCAATGCACGCAAGGAGGCCGAAGGCCGCGCCATCGGCAGTGCCTGCCGGCATGCGGTACGAAGCATCGAGTCGTGCTTTCAGTCCAACCCACGTGCGGGCAAGGCCGCTGTGTTCGCAGGCTGGCGCGAGATGGATCAGTACATGCGGGACAACAACGTCGTCGGCATGCCCTCGGACGGAGCGACCGAGGCAAGCGACAAGGCCCCGGGCGAGAAGTCCTGAGGCCGCGGCCTCACGCGTGCTGGGCGAGTTCGAAGACCGCCATGCTCTCGACGTGCGCGGTGTGCGGGAACATGTTTACCGCGCCCGCCGCCAGGCAGCGATAGCCAGCCTGGTGCACCAAGAGACCGGCATCGCGCGCCAGCGTGGCCGGGTTGCAGCTCACGTAGACGATGCGTTGCGGCGGTGACCAGCCGCCACGCAGATCCGGTTGCTGGTGCAGATCGGCCAGCGCCTTGACCAGCGCAAACGCACCTTCACGCGGCGGATCCACCAGCCATTTGTGCGCCGTGCCATCGCCCAACAGCAATGCGGGCGTCATGTCGAACAGATTGCGCGCGGCGAACTGCGTCGGGGCCAGCGCACGCGAGCGCCCATCGCTGTTGCGCGCCAGGTTCTCGCGCGAGCGCGCCACCAAGGCCTCGCTGCCCTCGATGCCGAGCACCTCGCCCGCGGTGGTGGCAATCGGCAGCGTGAAGTTGCCCAGGCCGCAGAACCAGTCGATCACGCGCTCGTGCGGCTGTGGATCGAGCAAACGCAGTGCGCGCGTTACCAGCACGCGGTTGATGGCTGGGTTCACCTGCGTGAAGTCGGTCGGCTTGAACGGCATCGTGATGCCGAACTCGGGCAGGCCATAGGCCAGCGTCGGGGCATCGGGGCTCACGGGCTCATCAAGCAGATGCACCGTGTCCGGCCCCTTGGGTTGCAGCCACCACTGCACACCGTGTTGCTGGCCGAAGGCGCGCAGCCGCGCCAGGTCATCGTCACCCAGCGGCTCCAGGTGACGCAGCACGAGCGCGATCACGTCGTCGCCCGCGGCCAGCTCGATCTGTGGGCAGGTTTCTCGCGCGTCCATGCCGAAGATCAGCTCGCGCAGTGGCATCAGCATGGCGCTGACCTGAGGATGCAACACGGGGCACACGGCCATGTCGGCCACGTAGCGGCTCTTGCGCTCGTGAAACCCGATCAGCACCACGCCCTTCTTGTGCACATGGCGCACCGACAGGCGCGCGCGGTATCGGTAACCCCAGGCGGGGCCTTCGATCGGGCGCAGCAGCGTTTCGGCCTTGACCTTGCCCAGGTGCCAGAGGTTGTCCTCCAGCACACGCTGCTTGATGGCCACCTGCGCCGCCGGGTGCAGGTGCTGCATCTTGCAGCCGCCACACGCGCCCCCGTGCAGGCCGAAGTGCGGACAGCCGGGGCGTACGCGCTGCGACGATTCGCGGTGGATGGCTGTGACCGTGCCCGCCTCCCAATGGTTCTTCTTGCGGTGCACCGACACGCTCACCTGTTCGAAAGGCAGTGCGCCCTCGATGAAGATCACCTTGCCGTCTGTGCGGTGGGCGATGCCTTGGGCTTCGATGTCGAGGGATTCGACGGCGAGCGAGCCGTCGGGGAAGGCGGGCGTATTCGTGGCTTCAGCGGACATGCCGCGATTGTCTCAGGCCGCCACAGGGCCCGGATCGGTCACACCCAGGCGGCCAGGTACTCCTGCCAGTGCGGCTCAGTGGGCGCGAGATTGCCCAGGGTCTCTTTCACGAACGCGATCTCGTGCTCGTACTCCTTCGGCGTGAAGCCGCCCCGCATCTGCTGGAAGCGGCAGTACAGCAGGTAGGTGTTCATCACATCGGTCTCGCAATAGCGCCGGATTTCCTCCGTCTGCCCCGCGAGGTATTGCGCGTACACCTGCGAACCGTCCATGCCCAGCTTGCCGGGAAAGCCACAGAGCTTGGCCATGGCGTCCAGCGGGGCGTTGTTCTTGGGGCTGTACATGGCCAGCAGGTCCATCAGGTCCAGGTGACGCATGTGGTAGCGGCCGATGTAGTTGTTCCACTTGAATTCGCGGTCGTCCTCGCCCATGTCCCAGTACTTGTTGGCCTCCACCCCGTGGCGCAGGCCGCGGTAGTGCAACACGGGCAGGTCAAAGCCACCGCCGTTCCAGCTCACGAGTTGGGGCACGTGCTTCTCGATGGCGTGGAAGAAGCTCTGGATGACTTTGCCTTCGCTCTGGCCGTCGCGATCGACGAACGAGTGCACCCGAAGGCCCTCGGCATTGCGAAAGACGCAGCTGATGACGAGCACACGCTGCAGGTGCAGCGGCATGAAGTCGCTCTGACCCCTCTCCTTGCGCTCGGCGAGCCAGGCGGCGTGCACCTGCTCGTCGCTGTCCTCGGGGGGGGCGTTGCGCAGGGCCCGCAGGCCCTGCACGTCGGGAATCGATTCGATGTCGAAGACCAGAACGGGCCAGGCCATGGGCAGCCCGGATCAGCGCTTGGGCAGGAAAGACAGCGGATCGACCGGCTTGCCCAGGCGCCGGACTTCGAAGTGCAACTTCACCCGATCGGCGTCGCTGCTGCCCATCTCCGCGATGCGCTGACCCTGCCGCACGGCCTGGTCCTCACGCACCAGCAAGGCCTGGTTGTGGGCGTAGGCGGTGAGGTAGGTGTTGTTGTGTTTGAGGATGATGAGGTTGCCGTAGCCACGCAGGCCAGCGCCGGCGTAGACCACACGGCCATCGGCCGCGGCCAGCACCGGGTCACCCACCTTGCCGGCAATGCTTACACCTTTGTTGGTGTTTTCATCGAAGTTGGCCACGACGGGCCCGTTGGCCGGCCACACGAACTGCAGTTCGTCACCCGCGGGCACGGGCGCCGGTGCAGGAGCCGGTGCCGGCGCGGGCGCCGGTGCCGCTGCCGCAGGGCTGGTTTCGCTCAAGGGCCGTGCGCTCACACCGCTGCTGGCGATGGGGGTGGTGGACGGCCCGGAGGGCGCCGCTGACGGCGCTGGTGCAGCCGCCGCCGCAGGTGGCACCACGCGCAGCAGCTGCCCGACTTCGATCGCGTTCGGGTTCGCCAGGTTGTTCCAGGCCGCAAGGTCACGCCAATCCTGCCCGGCGTTGAGGGCAATCCGATACAGGGTGTCGCCGGGTTGCACCGTCACGAAACCGACGCGGGGTTGACTTTCGCCGGGCGCGGGCGCGGCCGCCATCGGACGCGACGTGCCACGGTCGTCCACCGGCGCGGGGCGCGATACCCGCTGCGAGGCGCAGCCGGCACTGAAGAGCGCTGCCGCCAGCAACGACCACGCGAGCGCGCGACGCGGCATCCGTCCCTGCGCCCGGGTAAGGCCCGGATCGCACAATGCTTCTGGGTTCATGAAGACTCCACCGTTGTCTAGCGGGCCCCCAACGGGCCCTATGGGAAACACGCTCAACGCCGGCAAGGCGGGACCGTCATGCGAGCCCCGATTTTAGGGGCACGAAATGAACTGCTTCGAGTTCGGTGCGCACGATGCCGCGCACGGTCTTGTCGATCACCACCAGGTGCTGCCCGCCGGCCGCGGTGACGGCCGGGGCCACGAGGCGGCCGCCAACGGCGAGCTGGTCGATCCACGCGGCCGGGAGATCGTTCCCGCCGGCGGCCGCGATGATCGCAGCGTAGGGCGCCCCTTGCGCGAAACCGGCCATGCCGTCGCCCAGGATCAGGTGCAGGTTGGGCACGCGCAGCGCGCGCAGGTTGTCGCGCGCCTTCTCGTGCAGCGCGCGGATGCGCTCGATGCTGTAGACCTCGCGCGCCACGCGGCTCAGCACCGCGGCCTGGTAGCCGCAGCCGGTGCCGATCTCGAGCACGCGACCCAGCGGTTGGGCGCTGCTTTGACACAGCAGCTCCACCATGCGCGCCACCACGCCGGGCTTGCTGATGGTCTGGCCCTGGCCGATCGGCAGGCTGGTGTCCTCATAGGCCTGGTTCACCAGCGCCGAATCGACGAACCGGTGGCGCTCCACCGCCAGCATGGCCGCCACCACCGCGGGATGTGAGATGCCTTGGGACTGCAGCTTACGCACCATGGCCGCACGCACGGCCGCGGATTCCATGCCCACGCCGGTAGGCACGACGCGCGGCACCGGCGTGCCCACCGCCCTGGGCGGGCGCGCAGGCGCGGGCGCAGGCGTACCGGCGGGCAAGCGCGCCGGGAAGGCGGGGCGTGGCCGCGGAGCGGGTTGCTTCACTTGCCGCTCCCCGACAGCGCGGCTGCCGTGGGCGCCCAGTACGGCAGACGGTCGTGGTCGGTGAGGTCGACCTGCAGCGGCGTGATGGTGGCGTAGCCTTGTTGTGCCGCGTGGAAATCGGTGCCGTCCACATCGTCGCGCGCGGGGCCGGCACTGCCGATCCAGTACATGGTGTCGCCGCGCGGATTCACCTGCGTGATCACGGGCTCGGCAGCATGGCGGCGGCCCAGGCGGGTGACCTTGAAGCCGCGGATGCCGTCCAGCGGCAGGCAGGGAATGTTGACGTTGAGCAGCCAGGGCTCGCCACGGCGCTGGGCCTCGGGCACCGAGGGCAGCAGTTTCTGCACAAGCTCGGCTGCCTTGGCTGCGGCTGCGTCCAGGTGCCTCCAGCCCTTCTCGGTTTGCGAGAAAGCGATCGCGGGAATGCCGAACAGGTAACCCTCCATGGCGGCGCCAACGGTACCCGAGTAAATGGTGTCGTCGCCCATGTTGGCGCCGTTGTTGATGCCAGAGACCACAAGGTCGGGCCGGTAGCCCAGCAGGCCGGTGAGCGCGATGTGCACGCAATCGGCCGGTGTGCCGTTGACGTAGCGAAAGCCGCTGGAGGCCTGGTGCACGTACAACGGCGAATGCAAGGTGAGCGCATTGCTCTTGGCGCTGTTGTTGTGCTCGGGCGCCACCACCTCGACCTCGACGCCAGGCAATGCCTGCAGCACGCTGTGCAGGGCCACGATGCCTGGGGCTTGGAAACCGTCGTCGTTCGAGATCAGGATCTTCATGCGCGGGATTCTATTGAGCCCGCGCCCTCCCCTCGGACGACTCAGGCAGCGAACAAGGTCTTGTAGCGATCGCGCAGCAGGTTTTTCTGCACTTTGCCCATGGTGTTGCGCGGCAGCTCGTCCACCACGAAGCAACGCTTGGGAATCTTGAAATTGGCCAGCCTTGCCTTGAGTGCGGCTATCAGCACCTCGGGATCGGGCGCATCGCCGGGCCTCGCGATCACCACCGCCACCCCGACCTCGCCGAAATCGGGGTGCGGCACGCCGACCACCGCGCTCTCGGCCACACCGGGCATGTCGTTGAGGGCGCCTTCGATCTCGGCCGGGTAGACGTTGTAGCCGCCGGAAATGATCAAGTCCTTGCTGCGGCCGACGATCGTCACGTAGCCACGCTCGTCAATGCGGCCAACGTCGCCGGTCTTGAAGAAGCCGTCGGTGGTGAACTCCTCGGCGGTCTTCTCGGGCATGCGCCAGTAGCCGCTGAACACATTGGGCCCGCGCACCTGGATCCCCCCGATCTCGCCTGTTTCCACCGGGCGCCCGGCGTCGTCGACCACGCGCAGGTTGACGCCAGGCAACGGAAAGCCCACCGTGCCACCGCGGCGCTCGGTCTGGCCAGCGTATCGGGCGTCGGGCGCATAGGGATTCGACGTGAGCATGATGGTCTCGCTCATGCCGTAACGTTCGAGAATGGTGTGACCGGTGCGATCACGCCAGTCATTGAAGGTCTCGATCAGCAGCGGGGCCGAACCCGACACGAACAGCCGCATGTTCGCTGTCTGTTCGCGCGTGAGCGTGGGCTCGGCCAGCATGCGGGTGTAGAGCGTGGGCACACCCATGAACACGGTGGCACGCGGGAACAGGCCGATGGTCGCGCCTGGGTCGAACTTGTTGAGCCACAGCATGGGGCTGCCGTTGATGAGCGCGCCATGGATGGCCACAAACAGGCCGTGAACATGAAAGATGGGCAGCGCGTGGATCAGCACGTCGTCGGGGCGCCACCCCCAGTAGGCCTGTAGCGTGCGCGCATTGCTCACGGTGTTGCCGTGCGAGAGCATGGCGCCCTTGCTGCGACCGGTGGTGCCACTGGTGTAGATGATCACGGCGAGGTCGTCGACGTGCCTTTCGGCGACGGTGTGCGTATCGCTGTGGTGCGAAGCGCGGTCGAGCAAGGTACCGCTGCGGTCCTCCCCCAGCGTGTACACGTGACGCGTGCCGGCCTTGAACGCGATCTTGCTGACCCAGCCGAAGTTGGCCGGACTGCACACCACCACGGCGGGCTCGGCGTTGCCCACGAAGTACTCGATCTCACCCGCCTGGTACGCGGTGTTGAGCGGCAGGAAGACGTGCCCCGAACGCAGCACCGCGAGATAGAGGATCAGCGCCTCGACCGACTTTTCCACCTGAACCGCGATCCGCGAGCCCTTGGGCAATTGCAGGCTGTCCAGCAGGTTGGCGATCATGGCGCTGGCGCGGTCGAGATCGCGCCAGCTGTAGCGCAGGCCGGCGCTGGCGCCGCCCACGGTTTCCACCGCGGTGCTGTCAAGGTCGGCAGGAAAAGCCGCACGCAACGCGGCAAACAGGTTGTGGTTCTGGCTCATGACGGGGATCAGAAAACGGGAGGTCGCTTGCTCAGGAAGGCATCGATGCCTTCGCGGTGTTCGGGGTGGTCGGCGTAGGCATAAGCCTGCGCCTGCAGATCGTCGGGGCGCACGCCTTGCATCAGCGCACGCAGCGTGCGCTTGTTCAAACGCGCGGCCAGCGGCGAGAGTTCGGTGACGCGCCATGCGCGGGTGGCGGCCTCGTCGGCCACGGTGTCGTCGGGTACCACCGCGTGCAGGAAGCCGCGGGCCTTCAGCGTGGGTGCGTCGATCACGGCGGACTGCAGCAGCATCTCGCGCGCCGTGGCCAGGCCGGCCTCGCGCGCCACCAGTTCGGCCTCTCGCGGCGCCATGGGGAAGCCCAGCCGCGCAATCGGCGCACCAAAGCGCGCGGAGACGCCTGCCACGCGAAGGTCACAGCAACTGGCGATCTCCACGCCCGCGCCCATGCAGTGGCCCGAAATCTGTGCAATCAACGGAAGGTCGCAATGCAGCAGTGCCTGCAAGCCGCCCCATACCTCGCGCTCGTGGAAGTCGCGCAGCGTGGCCTCCTCGAACCGGAAGCCAGGGTACTCGCCGATGTCGCCGCCAGCGCAGAAGTGATTGCCCTCGCCCGCCACCACCACAGCGCGCAACGCTGGCCGATCGGCCAGCGAGGCCACGGCCAACGCGAGCTCGCGCCACATGGAGCGCGACATCGCGTTGAGCTTGCCCGGATGGGCAATGGTGAGCCGCGCGATGGCGCCTTCGATACGCAGATCGATGCGGCCGCTCATGGGCGCCCTCGCGAGAGTCTCATTCGAGCTTCGCCCCGGACGCCTTCACCACCTGCGCCCACTTGCGAACCTCGGCGCTCACGAACTGGCCGAAGGCGGGGCCGGTGATGTCGGGAAACTCGGCGCCCTGGGCCGCCCACACTGCCTTGGCCTCATCGGTCGTGCAGGCCTTGCGGATCTCCTCGATCGCGCGGGCCTGCGCGTCGGCTGGCGTGCCTTTGGGCGCCCACACGCCGTACCAGGTGGTGACGTTGTAGTCGGGCAGCCCGACCTCGGCCGCGCTGGGCACGTCGGGGAAGGCGGGGTTGCGCTTGGCACCCGAGACCATCATGGGCTTGATGCGCCCGCCCTTGATGTGACCGGCCGAGGAACCCAGACCGTCGAACATCATGTCCACGTTGCCCGCGATCAGGTCGGCCAACGCCGGGCCGGCGCCCCGGTAAGGAATGTGGGTGATGAAGGTCTTGGTTTGCTGCTTGAACAGCTCGCCCGCCAGGTGGTGCGAGGTGCCGCTGCCCGCCGAGCCGTAGTTGAGCTTGCCCGGGTTGGCCTTGACCTGCGCCAGAAAGGCCTTGAAGTCGGGCGCGGTGATGTTCTTAGGGTTCACCACCACCACCTGGGGCACGCTGGCCACCAGGATCAGCGGCACCAGATCGGTCTCGATGTTGTAGTCGAGCCTGGGGTACATGCTGGGCGCGATGGAGTGGTGCACCGCGCCCATGAACAGCGTGTAGCCGTCCGGGTTGGCCTTGGCCGCCGCACTGGCGCCCACCGTGCCGCCCGCACCGCCGCGGTTGTCGATCACCAGCGCCTTGCCGGCCAGGCGCGAAAACGAAGCCGCCATGGGCCGCGCGAACGCGTCGGTGCCACCACCGGCCGGGAACGGCACGATCATGGTGACAGGGCGCGACGGCCAGGCCGACTGCGCGCGCACGCCGGCGGGGCCGAGCACGGCGCAGGCCGCGGCCGCGCGCAGCAGCACGCGGCGGTTGATTCGTTGTTCCATGTTGTCTCCTGTGGTTGGAATGTTTGGCTTCAAGAGCCGCTCACGATAGAAGGCCTTGATGGTGCCTGCTATCGGGATTATTCCGGTCAGATGCCGTACCGGGTGCAGGTGATCGCTCCGCGCTCGCCAGAAAAAGCTGCGTGTGAGGCCGAAAGTGCTCTTGTGCTCCGCAAGACCGGCTCACTGGCAGTGTGCTTGCACAGCGGGCCCCACCTCCCAAGTCGCCGCGTGCAACGCAATTGGGCTTACGGAGAAACCCGTAGTCCCCATCAACCAACCGCCTCATGGCGTCTACATCGGTTGGATGACAGCCGTCGGTTCTCCGACTGGAAAGGGAACCGCGCCAAGACGTGCGCCACGCAACAGCATCGGCGCCAACTACCCGATCGCCTGCCCCGTCCTGTGCCCGGTGCGGCAGACGCCTGCAATGGAACGAACAAAGGAGTTTCCATGACCGCACTGGAGCAGCTGCAAACGGGCATCGCGCAACTCGGTGAGCTGCTCGACGAGATCGAAGAAATCGTCGAGGAGCCCGACGGCAACGAATGGGCCATCGAAATGTCCGATGGCACCTTGCTGGAGTTGGAGTACGACGAGGAACGCCAGCGCCTATCGCTGTCGACCACCCTGGGCTCACCACCGCCCGAGCACCGGGCCCACACCTGCGAGATGTTGCTCACCTTCAACCTGCTGTGGCAGGACGAGCCACCCGTGCGCATGGCCGTCGGCGCGCCGGGCGAACACGTGATCCAGATCGCCGAGTTCCCGCTGACCACCTTCGACGCCCACAGGCTTTGCCAGTGGGTCGCCGAGTTTCATGCCATGGCCATTGATTGGAGCGAGCACGTGGCCAGCGGCTTTCAGTTTGAAGAGGAAGCACCGCTTCCGCTGCCGTTCACCGAGTCGAGCGCGTTTCGCGCGTAATTTACCCAAACCCCTTTAGGAGCCATCCCCATGAATCGAACGAGCAGCAAGTTCGCCAACCGGCACATTGACCGCAAGGAACGCAATCGGGTTGATCAGCCAGGGGAAAAGAAGCAACCCGATGCGACCGAGACAAAGACCCTCGATCCCGCACGAAGGAAGGCAGCCACGCGCGTGCGTTCAGCCGACGACAACATTCGCGTCACCCGATTTCGAAAGCAACCGGACGCGACGGCAGAAAAGCCAGCCGCCACCGCAGGGAAAAGTGAGCAGAACAAAGTCCCACCTGTGCACATGCAGCGACGCAACGCGAATGAGACGCTGAAACCAGCACGCAGGAACGTACCGGATCGCACAGCCCCCGTACAAAGACAGGGTACCCAACCGGTCCAGTCCGCGGCTGTTTTGCTGCCAGACCTCATCCGGCAGATAGAGGCCGATTCGCCCGTTTCACTCACACTTTCACCACCAGAGCAGGAAGTCGGGCGGATGGATGAACCCTCTCTCGAAAAGCGCACGAACCCACCAACGATGCGAGGCCTGGTAGACGTATATACCCCAAAAACCAAAGCAAAAAAGATCAACCTGAGCCAACGGAATAACAAATTCCGGTCATTTCCTGACGAACCCAACAGTGTCTCGCCCATGCCCGCCAGTGAGCGTCTGGACGAGAGCACCCGCACGGGCGACAAGAAAGTCAAGGCGCCCAAAGTGAAGCTGAAGCGCTTCGCCAGTGCCAGCAAGCTCTTTGCGAAAATCAAACCCGGAAAGCAAGCACGTGCTGAGCACTCGGGTAGCACAGACCGCCCACTCAAGTTGGAGATCAAGAGCGCAAGAACGCCTACCACCCGGTTCAAGAAATTGGGTAAAGGATCCGAACAGACGGGTACGCGAGCAGAGGCACTCACGGTGAAAGGCAACTATCTGGCCTCCGCCTCATCCGCCTGGGTGGGGCTTCCCAAAGAAGAGTTCCTGGACGGCAGATTCGTCAAGCTCAACGAGTGCGAGCAAATGATCCGCATTTATGCCGCGCCCAAATATGCGCACCTGCGCGACGACATCGACAGCAGATTCGCCCGTGTGCAAGTGAATGAGGTCACGAGTTTCCTGAAAGAACTGGCAAAACTTTCGCCCACAAAGCTTCCGAACCAGGAGTTCGCACAAAGCATCTACGTGGGCGCAGGCCTGAACTTCCGCAGCGAGCAATCGCCCGAGGGAGCGCGCAATGTGCTGGCCGACAGCTTCGTCACGCTCGATGCGATGGCCGAGTACGTCATCAACGAGCGCCACTCGCTCAAGCTCAACGTCACCAACCTCACCGACGAGCTCTACGCCGACGGGCTCTACCGCGGCTTCTACCAGCCCGGTGCCGCCCGCCGCGTGCAAGTCACGCTGACCACGCTGTTCTGACCCACCCATGCTGCTGCGCCTGAAATCCCTGCTGACCCCCGACGAACTGGCCCGCGCCCGCGCCTTGCTGGGCGACGACGCGCCCTGGCTCGATGGATCCGCCAGCGCGGGCGACCAGGCACAGCAGCGCAAGCACAACCAGCAGATCGCCAGCGACAGCGAGCACAGCCGCCGGCTGCAGCCGTTGCTGCTGGGTGCGCTGCAGCGCGAGCCGATGTTCCTGTCGGCCGCGCTGCCACGGCGCATCTTTCCGCCGCGCTTCAACCGCTACCGCGCGCCCGGTGAACACTACGGCGCCCACATCGACAACGCCATCCTGCGTGCCGGTGAAGGTGGCCTGTGGCTGCGCGCCGATCTGTCCTGCACCGTGTTCCTGAGCGACCCGGCCAGCTACGACGGCGGCGAGCTGGTGATACACGATCGCCTGGGTGCGCAAGCCTTCAAGCTCGACGCGGGCGACGCCCTGCTCTACCCCGCGGGCCTGGTGCACGAGGTGCCGGCCGTCACCCGCGGTACGCGCCTCGCGGGGTTCTTCTGGATCGAAAGCCTCGTGGCAAGCGAAGCGCAACGCCGCATCCTGTTCGACCTCGACATGGCGCTGGTGGCGCTGCGGGCCCGCCACGGCGAGAACGACGAGACGCTTGCCCTGTCGGGCGTTTATCACAACCTCCTGCGGCAATGGTCCACGACATGACCCGGCAAGCTGGCTGGCAGGCCTGGCTCGAAGGCGGCGCCGCCGATGAGATCACGCTGCGCGAGAACGAGGCGGCGTGGCAGAGGCTGCGCTTGCGCCCCCGCGTCCTGCGCGGGCTCGACGGCAGCCATCTTCGGTGCCGCGTGGGCGCGCGCACATTGCCCCATCCTGTCTTTGTGGCACCCATGGCGCATCAGGCGGCCCTGCACCCGCAGGCCGAAGCCGGTTGCGCCGTGGCGGCCGCCGCACTGGGCGCGGGGTTCGTGCTGAGCTGCCAGTCCAGCACGCCGATGGAAGACATCGCGCGGCTGTACCTGGCCGATGCCGGGCGTGGCGCCTTGTGGTGCCAGCTTCACTGGCTGCACACGCGCGAGGCCAGCCTGGCCTACCTGCAGCGCGCGGCAGACGCCGGCTTCGAGGCCGGCGTACTCACACTGGATGCCCCGGTGCAGGGTTTTCGAGACCGCGAACGTGCCAGCGGTTTCGTACTGACGCTCGGTACCGGCAGCGTCAACCTGCCCTCATCTCCCGCGCACACGTTGATCGACTTGCTGGCGGCAGCCCCCACCTGGGCCGATCTCGCGTGGCTGGTGCAACGCAGCCCCCTGCCTTTGTGGCTGAAAGGCGCGCTGCACCCGCAGGACGCGGTCCTGGCCGCCGAGCATGGCGCCAGCGGACTGATCGTGTCCAACCACGGCGCCCGCCAACTCGACACCGTGCTGGCGACGGCCGATGCCCTGCCCGACGTGGCGGCCGCCAATCGCCAGCGACTGGCGCTGATGGTGGATGGCGGCGTGCGACGTGGAACCGACGTGCTCAAGGCGCTGGCCCTGGGTGCACAGGCCGTGCTGGTGGGTCGGCCGGTGGCGCGCGCGCTGGCCGCTGACGGCGCTCAGGGCGTGGCACGGGCGCTGCGGCAGCTGCTCGACGAGCTGACGATCGCGATGGCGCTGTGTGGCCTGCGCCAGCCGTCACAGGCCGCCGAGGCCGCCGCCGCCGGGGATTTTTTTGCTCCCTTTCATGCAAATGCGAGTCATTCTCGTTTATGATGATCCATCGCCACCGCACGCCCGTCACCATGAGCACCCTGATCACCCTGAGCCTGAGCGCCGTGCTGGTGATGCTCGCCACCCGCTGGGTGTTGAAGACTTGACCCTGCCCCGATCCTGGATGCCCGCCACCCTGGCCGATAACATGACCGCTTTGCGCGCCGATGTGGCCCCTGCCGCGATGACCAACAAGCTTTTGCGACGCCGCCTGAGCGTGGTGGGAGCCGTGCTTGGCCTGCACGTACTGGCGGTGTGGGCGCTGCAGGCGGGCCTGCTGCGCCGAGCGGTGGAGCTGGTGATTCCGGTGCAGGTGTTGGCCGAGATCATCGAACCCGCTCAGCCACTGGTCGAGCCCGCGCCGCCTGCGCCTGTCGTCGAGCCGCAGCCGCCTGCACCGAAGCCGCAACCTCGGCCATTGCCCCGGTCGCAGCCGCTGCCCCGCCCTGAGTCGGTGCCGCTACCGGTCTTGCAGCCCGAACCGTCGACGGTGGCGCCCTTGACGGCACCACCCGAACCGGTGGCACCCAACCCGCCCCAACCAGCCGCGCCCGCCCCGATCGCGGCCGCGCCGCCGGCACCGCCGCCGCCGGTGGTGCAGTTGCCCTCGAGCAGCGCGGCCTACCTCAACAACCCGCGCCCGGCCTACCCCCCGCTGTCGCGGCGCCTGGGCGAGCAAGGCAAGGTGGTGGTGCGCGTGTTCATCGAAACCGATGGCAGCGCCAGCCGCGCCGAGGTGCAGCAATCCAGCGGTTATGAGCGGCTCGATCGCACCGCGGTCGAGACGGTGTTGCGCTGGCGCTATGTGCCGGGCAAGCGGGCCGGTGTGCCTGAGGCCATGTGGTTCAACATCCCGATCAATTTCATCCTCGAATAAAACCTGGTTTCCGGAGTCATCGACAACATGGATTCGTCATTCGCCGCCTCGGGCCTTGCCCACGTCTGGTCCCAGGGCGACTGGGTCACGCGCAGCGTCGCGCTCGTGCTGCTGGCCATGTCGCTGGCCACCTGGGTCATCATCGTCTGGAAGTCGCTCGACCTGCGCGCCCAGCGCGCCCAAGCGCGTGGCGTGGAAGGCTTCTGGCACAGCAACGATTTCGCCGAGGCGCTGGACAAACTCGGCAGCCCCGAGGGCAACCCGTTTCGCGCCGCCGCGCTCGAAGGCCGCGAGGCCGCGCGGCACATCACCCACCAGGACAACACGGGTGGCAACACGCCACCGCGCCAGCTGCACGACAGCCTGGACGTGAGCGACTGGATCGAGCGCTCGCTGCGCAAGAGCGTGGACGACTTCACCGTGCGCGCGCAAGGCGGCCTGTCGGTGCTGGCCTCTGTGGCCTCCACCGCGCCCTTCGTGGGCCTGTTCGGTACCGTCTGGGGCATCTACCACGCCCTGCTGGGCATCGGCGCCTCGGGCCAGGTCGGCATCGACCAAGTGGCTGGCCCGATCGGAGAAGCGCTCATCATGACGGCGCTCGGCCTGCTGGTGGCCATTCCTGCGGTGCTGGGCTACAACGCATTGGTGCGTGGCAACAAGGCGGTGTTGCACCAGCTCAACCGCTTCGCGCACGACCTGCACGCCTACTTCGTCACCGGTGCGCGCGTGAGCGCTGGCGGCGAGGGCAAGGTGCTGCCCATGAAGCGCGGTTGAGCGGAGCACAACGCACATGGCCATCGGAACTCAAGACAACAGCGACGAAGTGATGAGCGAGATCAACATGATCCCGTTCATCGACGTGATGCTGGTGCTGCTCATCATCTTCATCATCACCGTGCCCGTGATCCAGCACGCGGTCAACGTGGAGCTGCCGCAGGCCAGCAACCAAAAGGTGCTCGACAAGCCCGAAAACATCCGCCTGGCGGTGGACGCCGAGGGCCAGTACTTCTGGAACGACCGGCGTGTGGTCGATGAGGAGCTGGCGGGCCTGCTGGGTGCGGCCGCGTCGCAGCAGCCACAGCCGGAGCTGCACATCAGGGGCGACAAGGCGGTGCGCTATGAGCGCGTGGCGCAGGTCATGGCCGCGGCGCAGCGCGCCGGGCTGAGCAAGATCGGATTCATCACCGAGCCGGCGCCCTGACTGCAGGGCACCGGCCGGGCGCGATCGTGGGGCGACCCGGGGAAGTTCTCCTCCCCGAGCGTCGTTTTTTGGCCAGCCAGGGTGGCGCAAGCCACCGTTAGCCAGGCTGTTTTTTCCCGATGTGACCGCTCAGAGCCCGATCGCCGCGATACCGGCCCGCGCGATCTGCGCGTCCTCGCTGGACTTGACGCCGCTCACGCCCACCGCGCCCAGGCACTGACCGTCCTTGAGGATGGGCACGCCGCCTTCGAGCATGCCCTGCAGGGCGGGGGCGCTGAGGAACGAGGTGCGGCCCTGGTTGATCACGTCCTCGTATACCTTGCTCTCGCGACGGCCCAGCGCCGCGGTGTGCGCCTTCGCCGGCGCGATGTGGGCTGACACCGGCGGGGCGCCGTCCAGCCGCTGCAGCCACAGCAGGTGACCACCGGCATCGGCGATGGCGATGGTGACGGCCCACTGGTGGGCCAGGGCCTCGCGTTCGGCGGCCTCGGCGATTTTCCTGACGTCGGCGGCTTCGAGCTGGTGGGTGGTTTTCATGAACTTTTCCTGAAAGGCGGGCACAAAGGGTTGCGAAAACCCGACGATAACGCCTGATTCGCGCTATGGAGGTCACAAGTGTCGACACCAGGGCGCGGCCAGCGTCACCCCAGGGGTCTTTGGACGCGCAAGGATCCGTGCCTACAATGCCCGCGTCGTTTCTGACCAAGGAGATTCCAACGATGTCCGACCACGTTCAAACCAGCGGCCGCTTTGGCGCCGCCGTGTCCACCACCGCTGTGCAGCGCAACCGCGTGCTGCGCAACACCTACTGGTTGCTGGCCCTGTCCATGGTGCCCACCGTGCTGGGTGCCTGGCTGGGCGTGGCCACCGGCATCACCGCCGGTCTGGGTGGCGGCCTGGGACTGATCGTCTTCCTGGGTGGCGCCTTCGGCTTCATGTTTGCCATCGAGAAGACCAAGAACTCGGCCGCCGGCGTGCCGATCCTCCTGGCATTCACGTTCTTCATGGGCCTGATGCTCTCGCGCCTGGTTGCGATGGTGCTGGGCTTCTCCAACGGCGCCAGCCTGATCATGATGGCCTTCGGCGGTACCGCGGCCATCTTTTTCGGCATGGCCTCGCTGTCCACCATCATCCAGCGCGACCTGTCGAACATGGGCAAGTTCCTGTTCATCGGCGCCATCATGGTGCTGCTGGCCGGCATCGCCAACGTGTTCATCCAGTCCAGCGCCTTGATGATCACCCTGTCGGTGCTGTGTGTCGGGATCTTCTCGGCCTTCATCCTGTACGACCTCAAGCGCGTGCAGGACGGCCACGAAACCAACTACATCTCCGCCACGCTGGGCGTGTACCTGAGCCTGTACAACGTGTTCCAGAGCCTGCTCATGCTGCTGGGCATCTTTGGCGGCGATCGCGAGTGATTTTTCACCTCATGAGAAAGGGGCCTGCGGGCCCCTTTTTTCATGCCCAGGCGTCAAGTTCAGCGGCGAGCGGCCGAAATGGCATGCAAACCCGAGCCCACCATGCGCCGCACCGCCCTGCTCCTGCTCACCACCGCCAGTGCCCTGCTTGCCGGCTGCGACGCCTTGGGCATTGAGTCCGCCACCGCTGTCAATGCACGCAAGGAGGCCGAAGGCCGCGCCATCGGCAGTGCCTGCCGGCATGCGGTACGAAGCATCGAGTCGTGCTTTCAGTCCAACCCACGTGCGGGCAAGGCCGCTGTGTTCGCAGGCTGGCGCGAGATGGATCAGTACATGCGGGACAACAACGTCGTCGGCATGCCCTCGGACGGAGCGACCGAGGCAAGCGACAAGGCCCCGGGCGAGAAGTCCTGAGGCCGCGGCCTCACGCGTGCTGGGCGAGTTCGAAGACCGCCATGCTCTCGACGTGCGCGGTGTGCGGGAACATGTTTACCGCGCCCGCCGCCAGGCAGCGATAGCCAGCCTGGTGCACCAAGAGACCGGCATCGCGCGCCAGCGTGGCCGGGTTGCAGCTCACGTAGACGATGCGTTGCGGCGGTGACCAGCCGCCACGCAGATCCGGTTGCTGGTGCAGATCGGCCAGCGCCTTGACCAGCGCAAACGCACCTTCACGCGGCGGATCCACCAGCCATTTGTGCGCCGTGCCATCGCCCAACAGCAATGCGGGCGTCATGTCGAACAGATTGCGCGCGGCGAACTGCGTCGGGGCCAGCGCACGCGAGCGCCCATCGCTGTTGCGCGCCAGGTTCTCGCGCGAGCGCGCCACCAAGGCCTCGCTGCCCTCGATGCCGAGCACCTCGCCCGCGGTGGTGGCAATCGGCAGCGTGAAGTTGCCCAGGCCGCAGAACCAGTCGATCACGCGCTCGTGCGGCTGTGGATCGAGCAAACGCAGTGCGCGCGTTACCAGCACGCGGTTGATGGCTGGGTTCACCTGCGTGAAGTCGGTCGGCTTGAACGGCATCGTGATGCCGAACTCGGGCAGGCCATAGGCCAGCGTCGGGGCATCGGGGCTCACGGGCTCATCAAGCAGATGCACCGTGTCCGGCCCCTTGGGTTGCAGCCACCACTGCACACCGTGTTGCTGGCCGAAGGCGCGCAGCCGCGCCAGGTCATCGTCACCCAGCGGCTCCAGGTGACGCAGCACGAGCGCGATCACGTCGTCGCCCGCGGCCAGCTCGATCTGTGGGCAGGTTTCTCGCGCGTCCATGCCGAAGATCAGCTCGCGCAGTGGCATCAGCATGGCGCTGACCTGAGGATGCAACACGGGGCACACGGCCATGTCGGCCACGTAGCGGCTCTTGCGCTCGTGAAACCCGATCAGCACCACGCCCTTCTTGTGCACATGGCGCACCGACAGGCGCGCGCGGTATCGGTAACCCCAGGCGGGGCCTTCGATCGGGCGCAGCAGCGTTTCGGCCTTGACCTTGCCCAGGTGCCAGAGGTTGTCCTCCAGCACACGCTGCTTGATGGCCACCTGCGCCGCCGGGTGCAGGTGCTGCATCTTGCAGCCGCCACACGCGCCCCCGTGCAGGCCGAAGTGCGGACAGCCGGGGCGTACGCGCTGCGACGATTCGCGGTGGATGGCTGTGACCGTGCCCGCCTCCCAATGGTTCTTCTTGCGGTGCACCGACACGCTCACCTGTTCGAAAGGCAGTGCGCCCTCGATGAAGATCACCTTGCCGTCTGTGCGGTGGGCGATGCCTTGGGCTTCGATGTCGAGGGATTCGACGGCGAGCGAGCCGTCGGGGAAGGCGGGCGTATTCGTGGCTTCAGCGGACATGCCGCGATTGTCTCAGGCCGCCACAGGGCCCGGATCGGTCACACCCAGGCGGCCAGGTACTCCTGCCAGTGCGGCTCAGTGGGCGCGAGATTGCCCAGGGTCTCTTTCACGAACGCGATCTCGTGCTCGTACTCCTTCGGCGTGAAGCCGCCCCGCATCTGCTGGAAGCGGCAGTACAGCAGGTAGGTGTTCATCACATCGGTCTCGCAATAGCGCCGGATTTCCTCCGTCTGCCCCGCGAGGTATTGCGCGTACACCTGCGAACCGTCCATGCCCAGCTTGCCGGGAAAGCCACAGAGCTTGGCCATGGCGTCCAGCGGGGCGTTGTTCTTGGGGCTGTACATGGCCAGCAGGTCCATCAGGTCCAGGTGACGCATGTGGTAGCGGCCGATGTAGTTGTTCCACTTGAATTCGCGGTCGTCCTCGCCCATGTCCCAGTACTTGTTGGCCTCCACCCCGTGGCGCAGGCCGCGGTAGTGCAACACGGGCAGGTCAAAGCCACCGCCGTTCCAGCTCACGAGTTGGGGCACGTGCTTCTCGATGGCGTGGAAGAAGCTCTGGATGACTTTGCCTTCGCTCTGGCCGTCGCGATCGACGAACGAGTGCACCCGAAGGCCCTCGGCATTGCGAAAGACGCAGCTGATGACGAGCACACGCTGCAGGTGCAGCGGCATGAAGTCGCTCTGACCCCTCTCCTTGCGCTCGGCGAGCCAGGCGGCGTGCACCTGCTCGTCGCTGTCCTCGGGGGGGGCGTTGCGCAGGGCCCGCAGGCCCTGCACGTCGGGAATCGATTCGATGTCGAAGACCAGAACGGGCCAGGCCATGGGCAGCCCGGATCAGCGCTTGGGCAGGAAAGACAGCGGATCGACCGGCTTGCCCAGGCGCCGGACTTCGAAGTGCAACTTCACCCGATCGGCGTCGCTGCTGCCCATCTCCGCGATGCGCTGACCCTGCCGCACGGCCTGGTCCTCACGCACCAGCAAGGCCTGGTTGTGGGCGTAGGCGGTGAGGTAGGTGTTGTTGTGTTTGAGGATGATGAGGTTGCCGTAGCCACGCAGGCCAGCGCCGGCGTAGACCACACGGCCATCGGCCGCGGCCAGCACCGGGTCACCCACCTTGCCGGCAATGCTTACACCTTTGTTGGTGTTTTCATCGAAGTTGGCCACGACGGGCCCGTTGGCCGGCCACACGAACTGCAGTTCGTCACCCGCGGGCACGGGCGCCGGTGCAGGAGCCGGTGCCGGCGCGGGCGCCGGTGCCGCTGCCGCAGGGCTGGTTTCGCTCAAGGGCCGTGCGCTCACACCGCTGCTGGCGATGGGGGTGGTGGACGGCCCGGAGGGCGCCGCTGACGGCGCTGGTGCAGCCGCCGCCGCAGGTGGCACCACGCGCAGCAGCTGCCCGACTTCGATCGCGTTCGGGTTCGCCAGGTTGTTCCAGGCCGCAAGGTCACGCCAATCCTGCCCGGCGTTGAGGGCAATCCGATACAGGGTGTCGCCGGGTTGCACCGTCACGAAACCGACGCGGGGTTGACTTTCGCCGGGCGCGGGCGCGGCCGCCATCGGACGCGACGTGCCACGGTCGTCCACCGGCGCGGGGCGCGATACCCGCTGCGAGGCGCAGCCGGCACTGAAGAGCGCTGCCGCCAGCAACGACCACGCGAGCGCGCGACGCGGCATCCGTCCCTGCGCCCGGGTAAGGCCCGGATCGCACAATGCTTCTGGGTTCATGAAGACTCCACCGTTGTCTAGCGGGCCCCCAACGGGCCCTATGGGAAACACGCTCAACGCCGGCAAGGCGGGACCGTCATGCGAGCCCCGATTTTAGGGGCACGAAATGAACTGCTTCGAGTTCGGTGCGCACGATGCCGCGCACGGTCTTGTCGATCACCACCAGGTGCTGCCCGCCGGCCGCGGTGACGGCCGGGGCCACGAGGCGGCCGCCAACGGCGAGCTGGTCGATCCACGCGGCCGGGAGATCGTTCCCGCCGGCGGCCGCGATGATCGCAGCGTAGGGCGCCCCTTGCGCGAAACCGGCCATGCCGTCGCCCAGGATCAGGTGCAGGTTGGGCACGCGCAGCGCGCGCAGGTTGTCGCGCGCCTTCTCGTGCAGCGCGCGGATGCGCTCGATGCTGTAGACCTCGCGCGCCACGCGGCTCAGCACCGCGGCCTGGTAGCCGCAGCCGGTGCCGATCTCGAGCACGCGACCCAGCGGTTGGGCGCTGCTTTGACACAGCAGCTCCACCATGCGCGCCACCACGCCGGGCTTGCTGATGGTCTGGCCCTGGCCGATCGGCAGGCTGGTGTCCTCATAGGCCTGGTTCACCAGCGCCGAATCGACGAACCGGTGGCGCTCCACCGCCAGCATGGCCGCCACCACCGCGGGATGTGAGATGCCTTGGGACTGCAGCTTACGCACCATGGCCGCACGCACGGCCGCGGATTCCATGCCCACGCCGGTAGGCACGACGCGCGGCACCGGCGTGCCCACCGCCCTGGGCGGGCGCGCAGGCGCGGGCGCAGGCGTACCGGCGGGCAAGCGCGCCGGGAAGGCGGGGCGTGGCCGCGGAGCGGGTTGCTTCACTTGCCGCTCCCCGACAGCGCGGCTGCCGTGGGCGCCCAGTACGGCAGACGGTCGTGGTCGGTGAGGTCGACCTGCAGCGGCGTGATGGTGGCGTAGCCTTGTTGTGCCGCGTGGAAATCGGTGCCGTCCACATCGTCGCGCGCGGGGCCGGCACTGCCGATCCAGTACATGGTGTCGCCGCGCGGATTCACCTGCGTGATCACGGGCTCGGCAGCATGGCGGCGGCCCAGGCGGGTGACCTTGAAGCCGCGGATGCCGTCCAGCGGCAGGCAGGGAATGTTGACGTTGAGCAGCCAGGGCTCGCCACGGCGCTGGGCCTCGGGCACCGAGGGCAGCAGTTTCTGCACAAGCTCGGCTGCCTTGGCTGCGGCTGCGTCCAGGTGCCTCCAGCCCTTCTCGGTTTGCGAGAAAGCGATCGCGGGAATGCCGAACAGGTAACCCTCCATGGCGGCGCCAACGGTACCCGAGTAAATGGTGTCGTCGCCCATGTTGGCGCCGTTGTTGATGCCAGAGACCACAAGGTCGGGCCGGTAGCCCAGCAGGCCGGTGAGCGCGATGTGCACGCAATCGGCCGGTGTGCCGTTGACGTAGCGAAAGCCGCTGGAGGCCTGGTGCACGTACAACGGCGAATGCAAGGTGAGCGCATTGCTCTTGGCGCTGTTGTTGTGCTCGGGCGCCACCACCTCGACCTCGACGCCAGGCAATGCCTGCAGCACGCTGTGCAGGGCCACGATGCCTGGGGCTTGGAAACCGTCGTCGTTCGAGATCAGGATCTTCATGCGCGGGATTCTATTGAGCCCGCGCCCTCCCCTCGGACGACTCAGGCAGCGAACAAGGTCTTGTAGCGATCGCGCAGCAGGTTTTTCTGCACTTTGCCCATGGTGTTGCGCGGCAGCTCGTCCACCACGAAGCAACGCTTGGGAATCTTGAAATTGGCCAGCCTTGCCTTGAGTGCGGCTATCAGCACCTCGGGATCGGGCGCATCGCCGGGCCTCGCGATCACCACCGCCACCCCGACCTCGCCGAAATCGGGGTGCGGCACGCCGACCACCGCGCTCTCGGCCACACCGGGCATGTCGTTGAGGGCGCCTTCGATCTCGGCCGGGTAGACGTTGTAGCCGCCGGAAATGATCAAGTCCTTGCTGCGGCCGACGATCGTCACGTAGCCACGCTCGTCAATGCGGCCAACGTCGCCGGTCTTGAAGAAGCCGTCGGTGGTGAACTCCTCGGCGGTCTTCTCGGGCATGCGCCAGTAGCCGCTGAACACATTGGGCCCGCGCACCTGGATCCCCCCGATCTCGCCTGTTTCCACCGGGCGCCCGGCGTCGTCGACCACGCGCAGGTTGACGCCAGGCAACGGAAAGCCCACCGTGCCACCGCGGCGCTCGGTCTGGCCAGCGTATCGGGCGTCGGGCGCATAGGGATTCGACGTGAGCATGATGGTCTCGCTCATGCCGTAACGTTCGAGAATGGTGTGACCGGTGCGATCACGCCAGTCATTGAAGGTCTCGATCAGCAGCGGGGCCGAACCCGACACGAACAGCCGCATGTTCGCTGTCTGTTCGCGCGTGAGCGTGGGCTCGGCCAGCATGCGGGTGTAGAGCGTGGGCACACCCATGAACACGGTGGCACGCGGGAACAGGCCGATGGTCGCGCCTGGGTCGAACTTGTTGAGCCACAGCATGGGGCTGCCGTTGATGAGCGCGCCATGGATGGCCACAAACAGGCCGTGAACATGAAAGATGGGCAGCGCGTGGATCAGCACGTCGTCGGGGCGCCACCCCCAGTAGGCCTGTAGCGTGCGCGCATTGCTCACGGTGTTGCCGTGCGAGAGCATGGCGCCCTTGCTGCGACCGGTGGTGCCACTGGTGTAGATGATCACGGCGAGGTCGTCGACGTGCCTTTCGGCGACGGTGTGCGTATCGCTGTGGTGCGAAGCGCGGTCGAGCAAGGTACCGCTGCGGTCCTCCCCCAGCGTGTACACGTGACGCGTGCCGGCCTTGAACGCGATCTTGCTGACCCAGCCGAAGTTGGCCGGACTGCACACCACCACGGCGGGCTCGGCGTTGCCCACGAAGTACTCGATCTCACCCGCCTGGTACGCGGTGTTGAGCGGCAGGAAGACGTGCCCCGAACGCAGCACCGCGAGATAGAGGATCAGCGCCTCGACCGACTTTTCCACCTGAACCGCGATCCGCGAGCCCTTGGGCAATTGCAGGCTGTCCAGCAGGTTGGCGATCATGGCGCTGGCGCGGTCGAGATCGCGCCAGCTGTAGCGCAGGCCGGCGCTGGCGCCGCCCACGGTTTCCACCGCGGTGCTGTCAAGGTCGGCAGGAAAAGCCGCACGCAACGCGGCAAACAGGTTGTGGTTCTGGCTCATGACGGGGATCAGAAAACGGGAGGTCGCTTGCTCAGGAAGGCATCGATGCCTTCGCGGTGTTCGGGGTGGTCGGCGTAGGCATAAGCCTGCGCCTGCAGATCGTCGGGGCGCACGCCTTGCATCAGCGCACGCAGCGTGCGCTTGTTCAAACGCGCGGCCAGCGGCGAGAGTTCGGTGACGCGCCATGCGCGGGTGGCGGCCTCGTCGGCCACGGTGTCGTCGGGTACCACCGCGTGCAGGAAGCCGCGGGCCTTCAGCGTGGGTGCGTCGATCACGGCGGACTGCAGCAGCATCTCGCGCGCCGTGGCCAGGCCGGCCTCGCGCGCCACCAGTTCGGCCTCTCGCGGCGCCATGGGGAAGCCCAGCCGCGCAATCGGCGCACCAAAGCGCGCGGAGACGCCTGCCACGCGAAGGTCACAGCAACTGGCGATCTCCACGCCCGCGCCCATGCAGTGGCCCGAAATCTGTGCAATCAACGGAAGGTCGCAATGCAGCAGTGCCTGCAAGCCGCCCCATACCTCGCGCTCGTGGAAGTCGCGCAGCGTGGCCTCCTCGAACCGGAAGCCAGGGTACTCGCCGATGTCGCCGCCAGCGCAGAAGTGATTGCCCTCGCCCGCCACCACCACAGCGCGCAACGCTGGCCGATCGGCCAGCGAGGCCACGGCCAACGCGAGCTCGCGCCACATGGAGCGCGACATCGCGTTGAGCTTGCCCGGATGGGCAATGGTGAGCCGCGCGATGGCGCCTTCGATACGCAGATCGATGCGGCCGCTCATGGGCGCCCTCGCGAGAGTCTCATTCGAGCTTCGCCCCGGACGCCTTCACCACCTGCGCCCACTTGCGAACCTCGGCGCTCACGAACTGGCCGAAGGCGGGGCCGGTGATGTCGGGAAACTCGGCGCCCTGGGCCGCCCACACTGCCTTGGCCTCATCGGTCGTGCAGGCCTTGCGGATCTCCTCGATCGCGCGGGCCTGCGCGTCGGCTGGCGTGCCTTTGGGCGCCCACACGCCGTACCAGGTGGTGACGTTGTAGTCGGGCAGCCCGACCTCGGCCGCGCTGGGCACGTCGGGGAAGGCGGGGTTGCGCTTGGCACCCGAGACCATCATGGGCTTGATGCGCCCGCCCTTGATGTGACCGGCCGAGGAACCCAGACCGTCGAACATCATGTCCACGTTGCCCGCGATCAGGTCGGCCAACGCCGGGCCGGCGCCCCGGTAAGGAATGTGGGTGATGAAGGTCTTGGTTTGCTGCTTGAACAGCTCGCCCGCCAGGTGGTGCGAGGTGCCGCTGCCCGCCGAGCCGTAGTTGAGCTTGCCCGGGTTGGCCTTGACCTGCGCCAGAAAGGCCTTGAAGTCGGGCGCGGTGATGTTCTTAGGGTTCACCACCACCACCTGGGGCACGCTGGCCACCAGGATCAGCGGCACCAGATCGGTCTCGATGTTGTAGTCGAGCCTGGGGTACATGCTGGGCGCGATGGAGTGGTGCACCGCGCCCATGAACAGCGTGTAGCCGTCCGGGTTGGCCTTGGCCGCCGCACTGGCGCCCACCGTGCCGCCCGCACCGCCGCGGTTGTCGATCACCAGCGCCTTGCCGGCCAGGCGCGAAAACGAAGCCGCCATGGGCCGCGCGAACGCGTCGGTGCCACCACCGGCCGGGAACGGCACGATCATGGTGACAGGGCGCGACGGCCAGGCCGACTGCGCGCGCACGCCGGCGGGGCCGAGCACGGCGCAGGCCGCGGCCGCGCGCAGCAGCACGCGGCGGTTGATTCGTTGTTCCATGTTGTCTCCTGTGGTTGGAATGTTTGGCTTCAAGAGCCGCTCACGATAGAAGGCCTTGATGGTGCCTGCTATCGGGATTATTCCGGTCAGATGCCGTACCGGGTGCAGGTGATCGCTCCGCGCTCGCCAGAAAAAGCTGCGTGTGAGGCCGAAAGTGCTCTTGTGCTCCGCAAGACCGGCTCACTGGCAGTGTGCTTGCACAGCGGGCCCCACCTCCCAAGTCGCCGCGTGCAACGCAATTGGGCTTACGGAGAAACCCGTAGTCCCCATCAACCAACCGCCTCATGGCGTCTACATCGGTTGGATGACAGCCGTCGGTTCTCCGACTGGAAAGGGAACCGCGCCAAGACGTGCGCCACGCAACAGCATCGGCGCCAACTACCCGATCGCCTGCCCCGTCCTGTGCCCGGTGCGGCAGACGCCTGCAATGGAACGAACAAAGGAGTTTCCATGACCGCACTGGAGCAGCTGCAAACGGGCATCGCGCAACTCGGTGAGCTGCTCGACGAGATCGAAGAAATCGTCGAGGAGCCCGACGGCAACGAATGGGCCATCGAAATGTCCGATGGCACCTTGCTGGAGTTGGAGTACGACGAGGAACGCCAGCGCCTATCGCTGTCGACCACCCTGGGCTCACCACCGCCCGAGCACCGGGCCCACACCTGCGAGATGTTGCTCACCTTCAACCTGCTGTGGCAGGACGAGCCACCCGTGCGCATGGCCGTCGGCGCGCCGGGCGAACACGTGATCCAGATCGCCGAGTTCCCGCTGACCACCTTCGACGCCCACAGGCTTTGCCAGTGGGTCGCCGAGTTTCATGCCATGGCCATTGATTGGAGCGAGCACGTGGCCAGCGGCTTTCAGTTTGAAGAGGAAGCACCGCTTCCGCTGCCGTTCACCGAGTCGAGCGCGTTTCGCGCGTAATTTACCCAAACCCCTTTAGGAGCCATCCCCATGAATCGAACGAGCAGCAAGTTCGCCAACCGGCACATTGACCGCAAGGAACGCAATCGGGTTGATCAGCCAGGGGAAAAGAAGCAACCCGATGCGACCGAGACAAAGACCCTCGATCCCGCACGAAGGAAGGCAGCCACGCGCGTGCGTTCAGCCGACGACAACATTCGCGTCACCCGATTTCGAAAGCAACCGGACGCGACGGCAGAAAAGCCAGCCGCCACCGCAGGGAAAAGTGAGCAGAACAAAGTCCCACCTGTGCACATGCAGCGACGCAACGCGAATGAGACGCTGAAACCAGCACGCAGGAACGTACCGGATCGCACAGCCCCCGTACAAAGACAGGGTACCCAACCGGTCCAGTCCGCGGCTGTTTTGCTGCCAGACCTCATCCGGCAGATAGAGGCCGATTCGCCCGTTTCACTCACACTTTCACCACCAGAGCAGGAAGTCGGGCGGATGGATGAACCCTCTCTCGAAAAGCGCACGAACCCACCAACGATGCGAGGCCTGGTAGACGTATATACCCCAAAAACCAAAGCAAAAAAGATCAACCTGAGCCAACGGAATAACAAATTCCGGTCATTTCCTGACGAACCCAACAGTGTCTCGCCCATGCCCGCCAGTGAGCGTCTGGACGAGAGCACCCGCACGGGCGACAAGAAAGTCAAGGCGCCCAAAGTGAAGCTGAAGCGCTTCGCCAGTGCCAGCAAGCTCTTTGCGAAAATCAAACCCGGAAAGCAAGCACGTGCTGAGCACTCGGGTAGCACAGACCGCCCACTCAAGTTGGAGATCAAGAGCGCAAGAACGCCTACCACCCGGTTCAAGAAATTGGGTAAAGGATCCGAACAGACGGGTACGCGAGCAGAGGCACTCACGGTGAAAGGCAACTATCTGGCCTCCGCCTCATCCGCCTGGGTGGGGCTTCCCAAAGAAGAGTTCCTGGACGGCAGATTCGTCAAGCTCAACGAGTGCGAGCAAATGATCCGCATTTATGCCGCGCCCAAATATGCGCACCTGCGCGACGACATCGACAGCAGATTCGCCCGTGTGCAAGTGAATGAGGTCACGAGTTTCCTGAAAGAACTGGCAAAACTTTCGCCCACAAAGCTTCCGAACCAGGAGTTCGCACAAAGCATCTACGACACCTATATTGCTGAAGGCAGTCTGAATCAACTGAACCTTGAAGGCCCCGTCAGGCTTGAGGCCCAAAAGCTGGTCGAAGGCGACCCCTATCAGCCACAGACCTTCTACGATTTCTTGATGCGCAAGGCAAACAAGGGAAAACCGTCATTGCTGCACAACCTCAGCGCCAGTGCCCGTGAGCACTACATGGACTTCTCGTACGACCACATTGCACTCCAACCCGAGGGGGTCGAGTCGGCACCAGCGTTTCCCGAGCGTTTTTCCGACCATGACGGGTACTTCGCGTTCATTGCGGATACCCTGAGTGGAAAGCATGGTGAGCAACGGGCCGCCATGCTGCGGGACTTTCTTGAGAACTCCGCGTACATAAACGAGCTCACGACCTACTTCGACAAGCTCGACCAGTTGAAAAATGAACAAGCGGACATCGGCTTCGACATGCTGGCCGCAGAGTCTGTACACAAAACATGGGTGAGCTCCCCAGGCAGAACTGGCACGCTGCAACTCAACATCTCGGACGAGATGGCCAAAGAAGCGGACGACGCGCTCGAATCAGGAGCCGATGCTTACAGCAAATTCCTGACCCAAAAGCTCAACCCTTATCTGGGGGGGCTGTTGACAGCCGTCTACGACAACTTCCTGAGACACATCGAACAGTAACGACGGCAAGCCTGTCGTCTGCTCACGCGCGCCGCCCACTCCACCACCACAACCCGATGCCCCCCACAACCATGGGCACGCACAACCACTGGCCCATGCTCAGCCCAAGGCTCAACAGGCCCAGGTGGGCATCGGGCTCGCGGAAGTACTCGGCAATGAAGCGGAACACACCGTAGCCCAACAGGAACATGCCCGACACCTGACCCGTCTTGCGGGGCTGGCGGGCATAGAGCCACAGCAGCACGAAAAGCAGAAGGCCTTCCAGCAGGAACTGATACACCTGCGAGGGGTGACGCGGCGCCGCGCCAGCACCACGGAACACCATGGCCCAGGGCAATGACGGGTCGGCCACGCGGCCCCAGAGTTCACCGTTGATGAAGTTGCCCAGGCGGCCAGCGGCCAAGCCGGTGGGCACACACGGCGCCACGAAGTCCATCACTTGAAGAAAGGGCCGCCCACGGCTGCGCGCGTACCACAGCTGCGCGACGATCACGCCGATCAGACCGCCGTGAAAGCTCATGCCGCCCTGCCAGACGTAGAACACCTCCAGCGGGTGCTGCAGGTAATACGCGGGTTGGTAGAACAGGCAATAGCCGAGCCGCCCCCCCGCCACCACGCCCACCACGCCGAGGAACAGGATGTCCTCCACGTCGCGCGGCAGCCAGGGCTGCGGCTGGCTGATGCCGGCGTAGGGCTGGTGGCGCAGGCGCAGGCGGCCAAGCCAGAAGAACAGCGCGAAGGCAGCGAGGTAGGTCAAGCCGTACCAGTGGATGGCGAGTGGCCCGATCTGCAGGGCCACGGGGTCGATCTGGGGGTGCTGCAACATGGGGGGTCATTGTGCACCGCTGGCCTCGATGAAACGCTGCAGCGCCGGGTTGACCTCGCCCTCACGCCAGACAAGGCTGGTCTCGCACAGCGGTGCGCCCTGCCCCGCCGTTGCCATGAGCGGTCGGTACACCACGCCGGGCCGCTGGAACTGCTGCACGCTGTGCATCACCCAGGCCAGGCCCAGGCCAGCCGATACGAGATTCACAATGGTCTGCATCTGGATCGCCTCCTGCGCGACCACCGGCTCGTGCCCGGCATTGCGGTAGAGCTGCAGCACGGCGTCGTATACCTCGGGCAGGATGCGACGCGGAAACAGCACCAGAGGCTCGTCGGCAATGGCGCGCAACGGCAGCCGCGTGCGCGCCGCCAGCGGGTGCTGCTCGGGCAATGCCAGCACCAGCGGTTCGCTGCTGAGCGCGCGCCGCGCCAGGCCCGCCGGAGCGCTGCCGGGCGCGTGCAACAGAAAGCCGGCGTCCACCTCGCCACGCTGCAGCAGCTCGCGCTGCACGTCGCTGGTGGCTTCGATCAGTTCCAGCGCCACGCGCGGCCAGCGCTCGCGGAAGGTGCGTACCCAGCCGGGCAACAGGCCGTATCCCACGGTGGACACAAAGGCCACGCGCAGACGTCCGCTCTCGCCCTGCGCCGCCGAGCGCGCCAGCGCCGGCAGGGCCTGCGCGCGGCGCAGCAGTTCGCGCACCTCGGGCAACAGGGCCGCGCCCGCCGCACTCAGGGCCACTTGGCGGCGGTTGCGGTCGAACAGGCGCACGCCCAGCGCGCCTTCGAGTGCGGCCATCGCCTGCGTCAGCGCCGGCTGCGTCATGTGCAGGCGCGCCGCCGCGCGACCGAAGTGCAGCTCCTCGGCCAGCACCGCAAACTGACGCCACTGTCGCCATTCGCTGCGCTGCAGATTCGGCGTGTCGTTCATAAGCGCAGCATATCAGTGGCGTTCACCGATCGGATTGGAGCGCGCCGGTGCACTGTCGCATACTGCCGGGCTTGCCACCCCACTCCCCACGAACCCGAGAGAGACAACATGGCCGACAGTTCCAAGCGCGTGATCCCGCTGCGCAGCGACAACATCACCCAGGGCAAATCGCGCGCCCCCAACCGCTCCATGTACTACGGCATGGGCTACCAGGAGACCGACTTCGGCAAGCCCATGGTTGGTGTGGCCAACGGCCACAGCACCATCACACCTTGCAACAGCGGCCTGCAGAAGCTGGCCGACGCGGCGGTGCAAGGCATCATCGAGGCTGGCGGAAACCCGCAGATCTTCGGTACCCCGACGATTTCCGATGGCATGGCCATGGGCACCGAGGGCATGAAGTATTCGCTGGTGAGCCGCGAGGTCATCGCGGACTGCATCGAGACCTGTGTGCAGGGCCAGTGGATGGACGGCGTGGTGGTCGTCGGTGGCTGCGACAAGAACATGCCCGGTGGCCTGATGGGCATGCTGCGCGCCAACGTGCCGGCCATCTACGTGTACGGCGGCACCATCCTGCCGGGCAAGTGGAAGGGGCAGGATCTGAACATCGTGAGCGTGTTCGAGGCCGTGGGCCAGAACGCAGCCGGCAAGATCAGCGACCAGGAACTGAAAGACATCGAGCAGCACGCCATCCCGGGCACCGGCTCGTGCGGCGGCATGTACACAGCCAACACCATGTCGTCCGCCTTCGAGGCGCTGGGCATTTCGCTGCCTTACTCGTCGACCATGGCCAACCCGCACGACGAGAAACAGAATTCGGCCAAGGAATCGGCCAAGGTGCTGCTGGAGGCCATCAAGAAAGACATCAAGCCGCGCGACATCGTCACAAAAAAGGCCATCGAAAACGCGGTGGCGGTGATCATGGCCACCGGCGGTTCCACCAACGCGGTACTGCACTTCCTGGCCATCGCCCACTGCGCGGGTGTGGAATGGACCATTGACGACTTCGAGCGCGTGCGCCAGCGCACCCCCGTGCTGTGCGACCTCAAGCCCTCAGGCAAGTACCTCGCGGTCGACCTGCACCAGGCGGGTGGCATTCCGCAGGTCATGAAGATCCTGCTCAACGCCGGCCTGCTGCACGGCGACTGCCTCACGATCACCGGCCAGACCATCGCCGAGGTGCTCAAGGATGTGCCCGATGAGCCGCGCGCCGATCAGGACGTGATCCGCCCGATCAGCAAGCCGATGTACGAGCAAGGCCACCTGGCGATCCTCAAGGGCAACCTGTCGCCCGAGGGTGCGGTGGCCAAGATCACCGGCCTGAAGAACCCGGTGATCACCGGCCCGGCGCGCGTGTTCGACGACGAGCAGTCGGCCCTCAAGGCCATCCTGGACGGCAAGATCAAGGCCGGCGACGTGATGGTGCTGCGCTACCTGGGCCCCAAGGGCGGCCCCGGCATGCCCGAGATGCTGGCCCCCACCGGCGCGCTGATCGGCGCCGGCCTGGGTGAAAGCGTGGGCCTGATCACCGACGGCCGCTTCAGCGGGGGTACCTGGGGCATGGTGGTCGGCCACGTGGCGCCCGAGGCGGCGGCGGGCGGCAACATCGCCCTGGTGCACGAGGGCGATTCCATCACCATCGACGCGCACCAGCTCAAGCTGGAGCTCAACGTGCCCGATGCGGAGCTGGCCACGCGCCGGGCAGCCTGGAAGGCCCCGGCACCGCGTTACACCCGCGGCGTGCAGGCCAAGTTCGCCTTCAATGCATCCAGCGCCAGCAAGGGCGCCGTGCTCGACAACTTCTGAGCCCTGGCCGGGCGGGCGCCTTTCAGCGGCGCTTGCCCGGCTTCAGGCCCAGGTTCTCGCGCTGTTTCTCGATGCGGTCCTTTTTCTTCTGGTCCATCTTCTCCATGGCCTTGCGCTTGGTGTAGCCCGTCGCGTCGGCCCAGGCCCACCAGACCACGGCGGCCGCAAACGGCGCCAGCACCACCCACCATGACCACGCGGCCACCGGGTCGACCTCCAGGTACTTCATCAGCAGCAGCACGATTCCCAGGCCCAACAAATACATCACAGCCTCCGGTAAAGCACCGGTAAATTCCGGCAAAGAAAGTCCGATCAAGGCAGGGTGACAAGCACCGGTCGATAGAATCGGTCCCGTCTGCCCCTCGACATTCCAAAGGACAAACCCCATGAAACGTGCGCTCCTGATTATGGCCGTCATGACCACCGTGGCCGCCCCCGCCATGGCCGACGAAGCGCTGGCCAAGGCCAAGAACTGCATGGCCTGCCACGCGGTCGACAAAAAGCTCGTGGGCCCCTCCTACAAAGACGTGGCCAAGAAGTACGCTGGCGACGCCAAGGCCGTCGACATGCTGGCCACCAAGATCATGAAGGGCGGCTCCGGGGTGTGGGGCGCGATCCCCATGCCGGCCAACCCGCAGGTGAACGAGGCCGATGCGAAGAAGCTGGCCACTTGGGTGCTGGGCCAGAAATAACGAGCCTACCCGCTCAGCCTTTTGCAGGGTGGGTAATCGGCCAAGTGGCCGAATCCCTGCGAATGAAAGCCAGACAGTCCGCTGTCTGGCTTTTTTGTTTTCCATCCGGCCATGAGAAATGCGTGACAAAAGGTCATGAATCCGGAGGTCTCTGCGCCCGTTTGCACCACAACGAATCAGGCCAGGCAGATAGCACCGAAGACATGCACCGGTGCGCACCACAAGCGTGACGGAACGATCACCAGACCGCCGGGCACTGAACCGCATCGGGTCAATTCCTGACCGGTGCAACTCAGGAGCCTTTATGCAGACAGCCACGTTCGACCAATCCGAACGAATCATGCGTGAGTGGTGTGAAGCCACCCAAAGCCCTCTGTGGCAGCCAGACGATCTGGTGAATCTGGTGATCAACGAGCAGCAGGTCGGCCTGCGCTTTCTGGCCGATGGTTCGCAAGAGGTGCTGTTGGTAATTGGCGACCTGGGCCTTCAGCCCTCGCCTGAACTCAACGAGCGCCTGCTCATGCTCAATGCCGACCTGGACAACCACGATGACGGTGCCTACGCCATGCATCCAGAGCAGGCATTGGTCGTCTACCGCTTGCGAATCCCCTTGTCCACCGACATCGATGGCGCCAGCCTGCCAGGCTTCATCTCGAGCCGCTTCGACGAAGCACGCTTTCGTGTCATTTGCTGAGAAACGAGGCCACCATGAATCGCTTGTCGATCAACCTGAAGTCCCCCCGGCAATCCGGCACGCAAGGCGTCAATGCCACGCCGTCTATTCCAACATCGCCCAGGGTCCAGGTCGCACGCACCCAGATGTTTCACACCTCGTCGGCACTGTTCGATTTCAAAAAGGATTTCATCTTCGGCAGTACGAACAGCAATGTGCGCGACCTGTCACTTCGCGAACGGGCAAGCTCAGACTTCAATCTGATGAGGCACAGCAGCGACGAAGGCCAAGGGCGAAGACTGGACAACCTCGCGCCCCAAGTGGAGGCAGGTCGCAAAGCCTACACCAGTGAACTCAAGGAACACCAGGGCAGCTGGTTTCGCGAGTCCGGCATCGGCCGTGCGAGTGAGGAGTTCAACTTCCTCACGCTGCGAAACAATCTGCTGCACCCGACTTGCCGCTACATCGACTTCATGAAATCGATCGTCAACACCGTTGCGGCGCGGGAAGGCAAGGTGATGTTCACCCTGGATCAGATTGACTTCATGCGGCATTTCGCCGATCGCGCTGCCGTGGAGGGTGCACGCTCGGGCCCGGGAGACGCACCCTTCACCTTCGGCCAGTACCTCGCCGAATCCACCATGGGGCAACGCACGCCGTCTCACAAGTTGGCCGACAACAAGCCGCACGCGCTGATCACCAGCATGGAACTTGGCGCGTTCATGGAAGGCCCTTTCAGTTCGGTGGATGTGACCTACTTCAACACGGCAGGCGACGCGCTGGACGCAGCCGAGACCAAAGCCCTTTACAAGAAGGCGGCCGAGCTTTGCAGCAGCCCTGAGAACATGGCGCAATTCAAGGCGGACGGCACTTTCCTGCCCGAAGCGCAGGCCGCTGTGCTCGCATTGCAGCAGCATGTGCACGGGTCGCAGGCAATGCTTCCCACCGTGAATGGCTGGGAAGTGGGCTTTCCCGAGCGAATCGCGGCCCGCAAGGCCTTCGGCCTGGCGCCCGAGCAGGTGCGCACCGAAGAGGTCTGACCGGGGCGGGAGACCGCGGATCAGTTGTTCTGCGACAACTGATCCAGGATCGCGGGGTTCTCCAGTGTGGAGATGTCCTGGGTGATGGCCTCGCCCTTGGCAATGGCGCGCAGCAGGCGGCGCATGATCTTGCCGCTGCGCGTCTTGGGCAGGTTGTCGCCGAAGCGGATGTCCTTGGGCTTGGCGATCGGACCGATCTCCTTGCCCACCCAGTCGCGCAGCTCCTTGGCGATCGCCTTCGCTTCGTCGCCGGTGGGGCGCGAACGCTTGAGCACCACGAAGGCCACGATGGCCTCGCCCGTCACGTCGTCAGGGCGCCCCACCACCGCGGCCTCCGCCACGAGGTCGGTCTTGGAGACGAGGGCCGATTCGATTTCCATCGTGCCCATTCGGTGGCCGGAGACGTTGAGCACGTCGTCGATGCGGCCGGTGATGCGGAAGTAGCCGCGGTCGGCGCTGCGCACTGCGCCGTCGCCCGCGAGGTAGTAGCCCTTGAGCTCCTCGGGAAAGTAGCTCTTCTTGAAGCGTTCCGGATCACCCCAGATGGTGCGGATCATCGACGGCCAGGGCTTCTTGATGACCAGGATGCCGCCCGCACCGTTGGGCACGTCGTTGGCGGCTTCGTCAACGATGGCGGCGCTGATGCCCGGCAGCGGCAGGGTGCAAGAACCCGGCACCAGGGGCGTGGCGCCCGGCAGCGGCGTGATCACGTGGCCACCGGTTTCGGTCTGCCAGAAGGTGTCGACGATCGGGCAGCGCTCACGGCCCACATGGCGGTGGTACCACATCCACGCCTCGGGGTTGATGGGCTCGCCCACCGAGCCCAGCAGGCGCAGGCTCGACAGGTCGGAATTCTTCGGGTGCACCTTCTCGTCGCCTTCGGCCGCCTTGATGAGCGAGCGGATTGCCGTCGGTGCGGTGTAGAAGATCGTGACCTTGTGCTTCTCGATCATCTGCCAGAACCGCGCGGCGTTCGGGTAGGTGGGCACACCCTCGAACACCACCTGCGTGGCGCCCGCGGCCAGCGGGCCATAGGCAACGTAGGTATGGCCGGTGATCCAGCCGATGTCGGCGGTGCACCAGAACACGTCTTCCGGGCGCAGGTCGAAGGTCCAGAGCATGGTGAGTTTGGCCCACAGCAGATAGCCGCCGGTGCTGTGCTGCACGCCCTTGGGCTTGCCCGTAGAGCCCGAGGTGTAAAGGATGAACAGCGGGTGCTCGGCGCCCACGAACGCCGGCGGGCATTCGCTGCCCTGCCCGGCCACGGCTTCGTGCCAGTACACATCGCGCCCGGCCACCATGTTGCACGCCGAGGGCGTGCGCTGGTAGACGATGACGTTCTTGATCGACTCGCAGCCGCCCATGGCGATGCCTTCGTCGACGATGGCCTTGAGCGGGAGCTCCTTGCCACCGCGCATCTGGTAGTTGGCGGTGATCACGGCCACCGCGCCGGCGTCCTGGATGCGCTCCTGCAGCGCCTTGGCCGAGAAGCCACCGAACACCACGCTGTGGGTGGCGCCGATGCGCGCGCAGGCCTGCATGGCCACAACGCCCTCGATCGTCATCGGCATGTAGATGACCACGCGGTCACCCTGCTGAACGCCGCGCGCCTTGAGCATGTTCGCGAACTGCGACACCTTGTCGAGCAACTGGCGGTAGGTGATACGCGTCACCGCACCGTCGTCGGCCTCAAAGACGATTGCGGTCTTGTGCTCGACGGGTGTGCCCATGTGGCGGTCCAGGCAGTTCCAGGACGCGTTGAGCTCGCCGTCGGCAAACCACTTGTAGAACGGCTTGTTGCTCTCGTCGAGCACCTGCTTGAAGGGCTTGTGCCAGCCCAGTTCCTCGCGCGCCAGCCGCGCCCAGAAGCCTTGCGGATCCTTGTCGGCCTCGGCGCAGAGCGCCTCATAGGCCCTCATGCCCGAGACACGGGCTGCCGCCACGGTGGCGGCGGTGGGTTCGAAGACGCGGTTCTCGACCAGGACGGATTCGATCGACGACGAAGGCGTTGTCATGCAGCTGTCTCCTCGGCTCTTTGTGGGGAAAAACGGGCCGGCGGCACTGTGCGCACAAGCACTTACGGCCGCCTGACACCAGACCGCCTTCTACAATAACCGACGTTTCGGCCGCGGCCCTGCCCCGGCCTTTCACCCCAACCCCTCCCCTCCCCACCATGTCAGACCCGAACAAGGCGACCGGCCCGATCCGCCCCTTGCCCAACCTGATTTTTGCCAGCCGCTGGCTGCAATTGCCGCTCTACATCGGCCTGATCGCAGCGCAAGCGATCTACGTCTTCCATTTCTGGGTGGAACTGGTACACCTCATCGAAGCCGCCTTCGGCAACGACGCCGCGCTGCAGAAGCTGGTGACGAGCATCGGCTACAAGAGCGATATCGAGCTCACGGGCCTGAACGAGACCATCATCATGCTCGTGGTGCTCGCGCTGATCGACGTGGTCATGATCTCCAATCTGCTGATCATGGTCATCGTCGGCGGCTACGAGACCTTCGTGAGCCGCATGCACCTGGAGCACCACCCGGATCAACCCGAGTGGCTAAGCCATGTGAACGCCAGCGTACTCAAGGTCAAGCTGGCCACCGCCATCATCGGTATCAGCTCGATCCACCTGCTCAAGACCTTCATCAACGCGGCCAACTACGACGTGAAAGTGCTGATGTGGCAGACCATCATCCACATCGCCTTCCTGTTCAGCGCGCTGGCCATCGCCTTGGCCGATCGCCTGATGAGCAGCGACAAGCACTGACACCTGTCCCGGAGAACGATCATGCCCACGACCATCCGCCAGAACGACCTCATCGAATCCATTGCAGGCGCACTGCAGTTCATCAGCTACTACCACCCGGCCGACTACATCAGCCACCTCGCGCGCGCCTACGAGCGCGAGCAGAGCCCGGCGGCCAAGGACGCGATTGCACAGATTCTCACCAACAGCCGCATGAGCGCCACCGGCCACCGGCCGATCTGCCAGGACACGGGCATCGTCAACGTCTTTCTCAAGATCGGCATGGACGTGCGGCTCGAGGGCTTCAGCGGCAGCCTGGAAGACGCCATCAACGAAGGCGTGCGCCGCGGCTACAACCACCCCGACAACAAGCTGCGCGCCAGCGTGGTGGCCGACCCGCACTTCGCCCGTAAGAACACCAAGGACAACACGCCCGCGGTCATCTTCACCGAGATCGTGCCCGGCAACACCGTCGACGTGACGGTGGCGGCCAAGGGCGGTGGCAGCGAAAACAAGAGCAAGTTCGTGATGCTCAACCCGAGCGACTCGCTGGTCGACTGGGTGCTCAAGACCGTGCCCACCATGGGCGCCGGCTGGTGCCCGCCGG
>VFQP010000371.1_pt1 | contig 96370 bp, 96 predicted proteins | sample 3512351 | NCBI WGS metagenome assembly VFQP01 (sample SAMN10412372, study PRJNA504923) | tailings metagenome | isolation source: Relicate 1 Philex TSF1 revegetated site | place: Philippines: Tuba, Benguet | collected 2017-08-29
GGCCCGATCCCACCCGCAACCCTCAGCAAATTTCCACCACATCCGCGGACGCTAACAAGAACAGTGTTTGTCACAAAGTTGAACAGCGAAACTGTTCGACTGAAAGGGTGTCGAACAAATGCAAATATTTTCATCTCGGCAAGGAAGTCCACACCACAGACCTCCTCGATCTCCGCGAGGCCACTATGCTTGTATAGGCCGAAGCGTCGCTGGAAGTGAGAACTCAGCTGCTCGCCCAACGGCGTGCTGCCGAGAATGAGGCCGTCCCACCGTGCGAAGGGCTCGTAACCGACTTCGAAACTCGTGCCGCCGGCCTTATGAAGGTGGATGAACACAAATTTTCGGGAGCGGGCGATGATCATGACTTCATCCCTTCATACGAATAGCGCTGTGGGACAGACATCCCTACCACATCCGCGCCAATCCCAAAGCCTAAAACAATATATCTGAGCCGATTAAAATGTTTGTCGGCGATCCTGACTGAACAACGTCATTCGCGGCAAGACAAAAATTAGAGCTATTGAAAACAATGAGGCTGGAAATTACCCCCAAGCTCTGTCAAGAAAATCCTCCGCTTCCTTAAGCGTCCACCAGGAACTCCCGCGTCATCTCCACCGCCTGCTTCAGCCCGCTCCGATGCACGATCACGCCATCCGGCAGCCCCGCCAGCAGGCGCGACGGCGTGCGCGCATCGAGGATCACGAACACGCCCTTGTCGTCCGCCCGGCGGATCAGCCGCCCGAAGGCCTGGCGCAGCCGGTGCCGCGCGATCGCGTCGTCATGCGCCTTGGGCCGCCCCTCGCTCAGATGCAGGCGGCGCTCGCGGTGCAGGATGGTCGGGCGCGGCCACGGCACGCGGTCGAAGACGAGCAGGCGCAGCGAACGGCCGGGCACGTCCACCCCGTCGCGCATCGCATCCGTGCCCAGCAGGCAGGAGGCTTCCTCGGCGCGGAACACATCCACCAGCGTGGCATTGTCCATCGCGTCCAGGTGCTGCGCGTAGAGCGGGATGCCCGCGGCGGCGAGCGGCTCCGCGATGCGGCCATGCACCTCCCGCAGGCGGCGCACGGCGGTGAAGAGGCCGAGCGCGCCGCCGCCCGCCGCCACGAACAGCGCCCGGTAGGCGGCCGCGATCTGGCCGAACTCCTCCCGCGCCACATCGGTGACCACGATCGCCTTCGTGCGCGCGCCATAGTCGAAGGGGGAGGGCACGGCGGCGCGGATCGCCGGCGCCGCCAGGTGGTGCGCGCCGGTGCGCGCCTCCGCCTCGCGCCAGGCGGCGTCCGGGTCGTCGAGGTCGGCCTCCCCCGCATCGCGCAGCGTGGCGGAGGTGATCAGCACGCCATGCGCCGGCGCGGCGACGACGGCGGCGAAGGGCTGGGTCGGGTCGAGGTGGCGGCGGAACATGCCCGCATCCATCTCCCGACCTTCGCGGCGTTCCAGCGCGAACCAGTCCACGGAATCCGGCCGCTCCCCCGGCGCGCGCGGCCGCTCGCGCAGCGCGTTCAGCATGCCGCCCCAGGCGCCGAGCGGGATCAGCGCACGCCGCTCGATCCCGCGCACCGCGGCCTCGATGCGGATGCGGTCGCCGACCTCGAGCTCCTCCGCCTCGTCCTCGAGGCGCGCATGCAGCCGGTCGCGCAGGAGTTGCAGCGGCGCATGCAGGCGCTTGAGCGAATCCGCCAGCTTCTCGGCCGCTTCCGCGACGCCGGGATTGAGCGGGTGGATGTCGCATTCCAGGCCATAGCCGGAATCCTCCTCGCCGATGCGGGCGAAGACCTGGGTGCGGACGATCTGGAGAAAGGCCTCCGCCGCGCCGCGTGGCTCGCCATCCGCCAGGCGCGTCGGCCAGCCGGGGCCGGGCAGCGCGCGCGCCGCCTGGAGCGCTTCCTCGAGCGGCATCAGCAGGTCCGGCCGGTCGCCGATGAGCTCTTCCATCCGCCGCGCAAGCCCCCGCGCGCGGGACCGGCCGCCTTCCGCGCCGAGCAGCCAGCGGCGCAGCTCCGCCGTCTCGCCGCCGGTGAGATCGGCGGAGAAGGCGGCATCCGCCGCGTCGAACAGGTGATGCCCCTCATCGAAGACGAGCCGGAGCGGCCGCCCGTCCTCCCCGCCGCCGAGCGCCGCCTGCACCATCACCAGCGCATGGTTCGCGACCACCAGCGTCGCGGATTTCGCGCGGCGGATGGAATGCTCGACGAAGCAGGACCGGTAATGCGCGCAGGCCGAATGGATGCACTCTCCACGCCGGTCCGCGAGCGGCCAGACGGCATGATGCCCGAACAGCTCCGCGAGCCAGCCCGGGAAATCGCCGCCCTGCAGGTCGCCATCCCGCGTGAACAGCGCCCAGCGCGCGACGAGCGCGAGCGGCAGCAGCATCCCCGCCAGCATCGCGCCGCCGAGCTGCTCCTCCATGTTGAGCAGGCACAGGTAGTTCTCCCGCCCCTTGCGGACGACGACGCGGCGCCGGCGCTCCGCGGGGTCGGGGTAGAGCCGCGCCGTCTCCTGGTCGATCTGGCGCTGGAGGTTGCGGGTGAAGGTGGAGATCCAGACCGGCGTGCCGTTCCGCTCCGCCCAGAGCGAGGCCGGCGCCACATAGCCGAGCGTCTTGCCCGTGCCGGTGCCGGCCTCCGCGAGCACCACATTCGGCGCGCCGCGCGCCTCCCGCACCGCGAAGGCGCCGGCGGCGGCGGAGGCGTAGTCCGATTGCTGTGGCCGCTGTTCCGCACCTTCGCCGAGGATCTCCGCCAGTCGCTGGCGGGCCTCGGCGGGGGTGACAGGCTGATGCGCGGGCGGCGGCGGCGGGGCCTCGTCCTCCCATTCCGGCAGCCGGCGCCAGACCTTGAAGGGATCGAGCGAGGGCCGCGCATCCGGCTGGCCGAGTGCGGCGAGCACGGAGGCCGCCCAGGGCCAGCCGGTATCGGCCGCGAGCTTCTGGGCGAGCATCGCGGCATCGCGGTTCAGCGGATTGTGCCGCGCGGCGGCGAGATGGCGGAGCAGGTCCGTCGCGAGGTCCGGCAACAGCGCCGCGGCGGCTTCGTCGGTCTCCGGCGGATCGCGATCGAGCGCGATGGCGAGCCCGCGCGGGGTGGGGGCGGCGGGCTGCGCCGGCCGGCAGAAGGCGAGGAGTTCCAGCAGGTCGCAGGCCGGGACGGGCGCGATGCCGAGGCGCTTGAAGGTGGCGGGGGCATGGACCAGCAGCGGCGGCGCCTGATCGCGCAGCCGCAGCGCGATCTCGGCCGCCGGCAGGGTGAGGAGTTCGCCTTCCGCCGTGAGCAAGGCCCCACGCCCGAAGCCGGCGACGAGCGCGGGGGCTTCGGGGAGGAGCAGGCGCGGTTGGACGGCGCCGGCGGCGCGGGGGTGGCTCACCGGGGCAATCTGGCCCGGATGGATGGGCGAACAAAGGGGGAAACGGGCGCGATGGCGCCGTGATCGCCCTTGCATGACACCAGCCCAGGGCGCATCTGAAGATTCGAATTATTCATGGAACTCGTATCATGCGTGTCACCACCGCCGAGTTCATCAAGGGGTATGGCGCCCTTGCCGACAAGGCGATGTCCGGGCCGGTGACCATCACGAAGAACGGCCGCGATCGGCTCGTGCTCATCTCGATCGAGGAATACGAGCGCCTCCGCCGGCGTGATCGCCGCGTGCTGCTCGCGGAGGATGTCGCGGAGGCCGACCTGGCGCTGATCGCGCAGGCGGAGGTGCCAGCGGAGCAGGCGCATCTCGATGCGGAACTGGGCGCCGGTGACGCCGGGCGGTGACCTGGCCGACGCCGCGACCGGGCCTCGTCGTCCGCTACAGCTATCTCTGGCACGCCGAGGCGATGGCAGGGCGCGAGGAAGGGGCGAAGGATCGCCCCTGCGCCGTCCTGCTCGTCGTCCAGGAGACGGCGGACGAACCACCGCGCGTGCTCGTGCTGCCGATCACCCATGTGCCGCCGCGCGTGCCGGCAGACGGCGTCGAACTGCCTGCTGCCACGAAGGCGCGGCTTGGCCTTGATGCCGATCGGTCGTGGATCATCGTCACCGAGGTGAACGAGTTCCGCTGGCCCGGGCCGGATCTGCGGCCGCCGCCGGGCCAAGGCCCGGAGCGCACGGCCTTCGGCTTCTTGCCGCCGGGGTTGTTTCGGCAGGTCCGCGAGGCGTTCCTGGCTGGCGCTCAGGCCAAACGCACGAAGCGGGTTGCGAGAACGGAGTAGGCCGTTCCGAATGGATTGGGCCGGCCGTCACACGCCTTTCCAGCAAAGCCCGGGCGGCAGTTCATCCCTGGAGAAGTCGATCTGCAATACCCTACGCCTTGTCGGGCGGCGGGCGGCTTCGGATGCATGCAGGATGGGCGTGGAACAGGCCCAGACATCGCAACGCTTCGCCAAGCACGCGTGGACGCCGCACTTAACTGCCGCGTGGCCAACCTGCCCCTCGGGTAGCTTGCCCAGCAGGTGCGAACCCGGAGCGACAAGAAGGGGCGCATTGTCAAGGTCCACATCGTCGAGATGCAGGCGGACGGTCAGCATGCGCGCCAGCAACTCGAAAGGCGGCTCGACATGCAGAAGGCCTGCCTTGACGCTCCAGACAGCATACCCTGGCAACTCGCATTTCTCCTGGACCACGATCGTCCGATCCTGGTGCCATCCGAGCGCCCAATTCGTCGCCGGCGATTTGTCGAACAGGACAGCCCGGACCGGCCTGCACTCGGCCCGGAGCAATCGGGCCGCGAGCATCCCGATCGCGCCATCCACGCCAAGGATTGCATGCAGGAAGGGCAAGCCGAACAGTCGAACGCCTACCCGATCCCGTGGCGCGTCGGCCAGTGCGACATCAAGGTCCGCGAGAATGACCTCGCTCAGAACCCCTGCGAACAGCTCCGCCCCGTCGCGATCCAGCATCATGGGCGCAGCAGAACGCTCAGGCCGCCACCTTCAGCGCCGGCACCAGCTCCGCGATCTGCACCGCGTTCAGCGCCGCGCCCTTCAGAAGCTGGTCGCCGCAGACGAAGAAGTCCAACCCATGCGCGCCGAACACCAGGTTCTGGCGGATGCGGCCGACCTCGCAATCGTCTTGGCCCGTGGCCGTCAGCGGCATCGGGTAGAGGTTCCGCGCCACGTCATCCACCACCTTCACGCCCGCGGCGCGGGCAAGAACCTCGCGCGCGGCCTCGGGCGTGATGGGCTTCTCGGTCTCGATCGTGATGCTCTCGGCATGCACGCGCATGGTCGGGATGCGGACGGCGGTGCAGGACACCGGGAGATCGGGCAGGCCCATGATCTTCCGCGTCTCCCAGACCACCTTCATCTCCTCCCGCGTGTAGCCGTTCGGCTGGAAGCTATCGATGTGCGGGATGACGTTGAAGGCGATGGGATGGGCGAAAACCTTGGCCTGGGGCTTGGCACTCTCCACCAGCACGCGGCGGGTCTCCTGCTCCAACTCGGCCATGCCCTCGGCCCCGGCGCCGGAGGTGGCCTGGTAGGTGGAGACGATCACCCGCTTGAGCCCGAAGGCGCGGTGCAGCGGCGCCAGCGCCACCACCGCGATCGCGGTCGTGCAGTTCGGGTTGGCGATCAGCCGGGCGCTGCCCACCGCGGCCGCGTTCACCTCCGGCACCACCAGCGGCACGTCGTCGTTCAGGCGGAAGGCGGAGGAATTGTCCACCACCGTCACCCCGGCGGCGACCAGCCCCGGCGCATGCTGCTTGGCAAAATCGCCGGAGACGGCCAGCAGGGCGAGATCGAGCTCCCGCGCCTTCTCGGGCGCGAATTCCTCGATCGTGATCTCGCCGAAGGGCGTCGTGACCCGCGTGCCCGCGCTGCGACCCGAGGCGAAGAGGCGGAGTTTCGTCACCGGGAAACGACGCCGCCCCAGGACCTCCACCAGCTCCTTCCCCACCGCACCGGTGGCACCGATCACACCGACCCGCATCGCGGGAACCCTCCTCGATCTGCCGGAATGGCCGGCTGCCCATAGCGCAAAGCCCGGCTTCGGCCAATTGCAGCGGGCCGGACCCTGCCCCGCGCCTTGGACCGGGCCGGCCGCGCACCTATAAGGGCCGGCCCAGGGAACCCGAACCGCCCATGTCCGATACCGCTTTCGCCTCCGCCCGCGCTTGGCCCGTCGAGGAGGCCCGCAAGGTCGCCGCGCGCCTCGCCGCCTCGGGCAGGGGCACGGCGCTGTTCGAGACCGGCTATGGCCCCTCCGGCCTGCCGCATATCGGCACCTTCGGGGAGGTCGCCCGCACCACCTGGGTCCGCAACGCCTTCGCGCGCCTCACCGGCCTGCCCTCCCGGCTCATCGCCTTCTCCGACGACATGGACGGGCTGCGGAAGGTGCCGGACAACGTGCCGAACCGGGAGATGCTGGCGAACCATCTCGGCAAGCCCGTCACCGCCATCCCCGATCCCTTCGGCACGCATGAGAGCTTCGGGCACCACAACAACGCCCGCCTGCGCGCCTTCCTCGACCAGTTCGGCTTCGAGTACGAATTCGCCTCCTCCAGCGACTACTACCGCTCCGGCCGCTTCGACGCCGCGCTGCTGCGGATGGCGGAGCGGCACGAGCAGGTGCGCGCCGTGATCCTGCCCACCCTCGGCCCGGAGCGCCGCGCGACCTATTCGCCCTTCCTGCCGATCCACCCGAAGACCGGCGTGGTCATGCAGGTGCCGATGGAGGCGGTGCATCCCGATCGCGACGAGCTCGTCTGGCAGGACCCCGCCACCGGCGAGCACTTCGCCACCCGCATCACCGGCGGCCATTGCAAGCTGCAGTGGAAGGCGGACTGGGCGCTGCGCTGGTATGCGCTCGGCGTGGACTACGAGATGTCCGGCAAGGACCTGATCGACAGCGTGAAGCTCTCCTCTGCGATCTGCCGCGTGCTCGGCGCCGAGCCGCCGATCGGCTTCACCTATGAGCTGTTCCTGGACGAGCAGGGCACCAAGATCAGCAAGTCGAAGGGCAACGGCCTCTCGATCGAGGAATGGCTGCACTACGCCCCGCCGGAATCGCTGGCGCAGTTCATGTTCAACCAGCCGAATCGCGCCAAGCGCCTGTTCTTCGACGTGATCCCCCGCGCGACCGACGAATACGTGCAGAACCTGGACCGGCTGCGCGCCGCGCCCTCGGCGGACAATCCCGCCTGGCACATCCATGACGGCGGCACCAACGATCCGGGTTCGCCGATCTCCTTCACCATGCTGCTCAACCTCGCCAGCGTGATCAACGCCGACAACCCGGCGATGCTGTGGGGCTTCCTGCATCGCTACGCCCCCGAGGTGACGGCGGAGACGCATCCCCTGGTGGCCCGCCTGATCGAGCATGCCGTGGCCTACTACCGGGACCGCGTCGCGCCGACCAAGCAGCACCGCGACGCGACGCCGGCCGAGGCCGAGGCGCTGCGCGCGCTGGCCGCCGCGCTGCGCGACCGCGCCACCGATCTCGAAGCCCTGCCGCCCGACGCGCGCGCCGCCGCCATCCAGGACCTGGTCTATGATGCCGGCCGACGCGAGCCCTTCCTGACGCCGGCCAAGGAAGGCGGTCGGCCGGGCGTGGCGAAGGCCTGGTTCGACGCGCTCTACCAGGTGCTGCTCGGCCAGCCGGAAGGCCCGCGCTTCGGCGGCTTCGTGGCACTCTACGGCATCGCCGGCACGATCGGGCTGATCGAGACGGCGCTCGCGCGCGACACCGACGCCGCATGAAGGCGCTGCTGCCCGTGCTGCGCAGGCACGGGATGACCGCCTTCGGCCTGATCCTCCTCGTAGCCGCGATCTGGGTGATCCAGCACGAGTTCCGCAGCCTCTCGGTCGCGGATGTGCGCGCGGCGCTGGCCGCCATCCCCAACGCCACGCTGTGGACGGCGGCGGGATGGACGGTGCTGGCCTATGCCGTGCTGACGATCTACGACCGGCTCGGCAGCGTCTATGCGGGGCACCCGGTCAGCTACGGGCGCACCTCGCTCGCCTCCTTCTGCGCCTATACGCTCGCGCACAATCTCGGCTTCGCCGCCGTGTCGGGGGCGGCGGTGCGCTACCGCTTCTACGCCGCCTGGGGCCTGCCGCCGCTGGCGATCGCCAAGGTCGTCGCCTTCACCAGCCTCACCTTCGGCCTCGGCGGTTTCGCGCTCGGCGGCCTAGTGCTGGTGATCGAGCCGGAGGTCGTCCCGGGCCTCGGCGAGTTTGTCCCGCACTGGATCATGCAGGCGCTCGGCCTGTTCATGTGGGGGCTGGTCGCGGCCTACATCACCATGTCGCGCATCCGCGGCCATGTCGTGCTGTTCGGCCATCATGTGGACCTGCCCGGCTTCCGCATGGCGCTCATGCAGACCGTGCTGGCCAGCGCCGATGTCGCGATCACCGCGATGATCTTCTATTCGCTGCTGCCTGCGGCCGAGGGGCTCACCTTTCTCCACTTCCTCGGCATCTACATCGCCGCCTATATCGCCGGGATCGCCGCGAGCCTGCCGGGCGGCATCGGCGTCTTCGACACGGCGATCCTGATCGGGCTGCAGCCCTGGCTCTCCGCGCCGGAGGTGATCGGTGCGCTGCTGGTCTTCCGGCTCTACTACTATGTCGTGCCGCTGTTCCTTGCCGGGCTGCTCTTCGCCGGCTTCGAACTGGCGCAGCGGCGGCATGTGCTGGCCAGGCTCGCGGCCGAGCAGCGCGTGGCGGCCACGCTCGAGGTGCCGGCGATCGCGGGGCTGGTCGGGCTGGGGGGGACGGTGCTGCTGTTCATCGGCGCGCTGCCGGCGCGCGGCAGCGCCTTGCACGACTGGGCCGGCTACGAGGCCGCGCTCGCCTCGCAATTCGCCGCCTCCGTCGTCGGCTCGCTGCTGCTGGTGATGGGCTACGGGCTGCTGCGCCGGCTGACACTGGCCTGGGGGCTCGGCCTGCTGCTGCTGCTCAACGGCGCGCTGATCTGCTGGCTGCGCGCCGAGCCCTGGTGGCTCTCCGCGCTGTTCCTGCTCGTCGCCGGCTTCCTCGGCGCCATGCGCGGCGCGTTCTACCGCGACGCGCGGCTGACGCGGGAGCCGCTCGATCCCGGCACGGCGCTCGCGCTCACCTCGGTCGGCGGCTGCGCGATCCTGCTCGCGCTCGTCGCCTACCGCTCCCCGGTCGCCTCGGAATCCTGGTTCGAGGTGGTGCTGTCGGCCGACACCTCGCATGCGCTGCGCTTCGCCGTCGGTGTCGCGGCGCTGGTGCTGCTCGCCGGCATGGCGCGGCTGCTGCGGCCGGCGCGGGTGGCGGCGCTGCCCTGGTCGGCGGAGGGCCGGACCCGGCTCCTGGATTTCGGCGGCACGCCGCCGGCCGATGCCGATGGCCTGGTGCTGGGCGAGGCCGGCCGCGCCGGCTTCGCCTTCGTGAAGCGCGACGGTGTCTGGATGGCGCTCGGCGATCCGGTGGGCGATGCGCGGGACAGCGTCTCCGCAATATGGCGCTTCCGCGACATCTGCGACCGCGCCGGCGTGGACGCGGCCTTCTGGCGCGTCGGACCGTCGCTGCTGCGGGTGTACGGCGATATCGGGCTGACCGCCTTCCCGCTCGGCGCGCCGGCGCCGGGCGGGCCGCGGCGCTACCTGGCCTGCCGGGCGGAGCGCGACCTCGAGCAGCTGATGGGCCTGCTGCCCGCCCCCGATGCCGCGGGCGCGCCGGCCGCGGAGCGCTGACGCGGCGGCGGATGCGGGGCTTTCCGGCGCGGGCCGGACGCCCTATCCCGGCCTTCGGCCACGGGCGGGGGATGTCAGCGGATGGATCTGAGCGGCAGGACGGTGCTCGTCACCGGGGCCTCGCGCGGGATCGGCGCGGAGATCGCCCATGCCGTGGCGGCGCAGGGCGCGACCGTCCTCGCCCATTGCCGCGACGACATCGCCGCCACCGCGGCCGCGCTGGCCGCAATTCCCACCGGGCGGCTGCATGTGCTCGCCGCCGACCAGGCCGATCCGCGGAGCATGGACGCGCTCTGGCAGGCGGCGGTCGCGGTGGCGCCCCGGATCGACGCGGTGGTGCTCAATGCCGCGGTCTTCCTGGGCGAAGGCGGCATCGAGGACCCGATGGAGGCCTGGGAGCACGCCTGGGACACGCAGTGGCGCATCAACGTCGCGGCGCCGGCGCGGCTGATGAAGCACGCCGTCGGCCACTTCGTCGGCCAGGGGGGCGGCGTGCTGGTGACGCTCTCCTCCTGGGTGGCGCAGCGCGGCTCCGGCAGCCAGGCGAGCATCGCCTATGCGGCCAGCAAGGCCGCGGTGAAGGCGGCCGCGCAGACCGTGGCGCGGCACTACGCGAAGCAGGGCGTCCTGTCCTACATCGTGGCGCCCGGCGTGGTGCGCACGCAGATGAGCCTGGACGCGGCCGCGCTCGCGGGCGGGGAGGCGAAGGTCAGCGCCACGCTCGCCATGGGCAAATGGGTGCCGCCCGAGGAGCTCGGCGCGCTCGTCGCCTTCCTCTGCACCGGCCGGGTCCGCCATCTGAGCGGGGCGACGCTCGACGTGAACGGGGCAAGCTACATCAGGTGAGCCCCGGCGCATGGGGCGCTTGCGTCCCGCGCCGGCTTGCCCGACCGTGCTGCAAAGGAAACGGGGAGCGGGCCCTTGGCCTATGCGCTGCAGCAGCTGATCAACGGAATCAGCCTCGGGATGATCTACGGCCTGATCGCGGTGGGCTACACCATGGTCTACGGCATCATCGGCATGATCAACTTCGCCCATGGCGACATCTTCATGATCGGCGCCTTCATCGCGCTGATCTCCATCGTCATGCTGATCTCGGGCGGCTTCATGGAAGGGCCGGCGGCGATCCTGCTGGTGCTGGCGATCGCGATGGCCTTCACCGCGCTCTACGGCTGGACGGTGGAACGCGTGGCCTACCGGCCGCTGCGCGGCAGCTTCCGGCTCGCGCCGCTGATCAGCGCGATCGGGATGTCCATCGTGCTGCAGAACTACGTGCAGATCAGCCAGGGCGCGCGGGTGAAGCCGCTCGAGCCGCAGATCACCGGCGGCATCGTGCTGATGCGGGAGGGCAGCTTCGTCGTGCAGCTCTCGCACATGCAGATCCTGATCATCTGCACCACGCTCTCGGTGCTGGCGATCTTCACCTGGCTCGTCACGCGAACGCCGCTCGGTCGCGCCATGCGCGCCTGCGAGCAGGACCGGCGCATGGCGAGCCTGCTCGGCATCGACACCGACCGCACGATCAGCCTGACCTTCGTGATCGGCGCCTCGCTCGCCGCGGTCGCAGGCACGCTCTACCTGCTGCGCTACGGCGTGATCGATTTCTACATCGGCTTCCTGGCCGGGGTGAAGGCGTTCACCGCCGCCGTGCTGGGGGGCATCGGCTCCCTGCCCGGCGCCGTGCTCGGCGGGCTGCTGATCGGCCTCATCGAGACCTTCTGGTCGGCCTATTTCAGCGTGGAATACAAGGACGTGGCGGCGTTCAGCATCCTCGCGCTTACGCTGATCTTCCTCCCCACCGGCCTGCTCGGCCGGCAGGAGGTGGAGAAGGTATGACCCCGCCCGATCGCCAGGGGGCGAAGCCGGCGGGCGCCGGCGGCGGGATCGGCCCCGCGCTGCGGGACGCGCTGCTCGCCACCCTCGTCGCCTTCGGCCTGTTCGTCGTGATGGTCGGGCTGCGCAGCGATGTCTCGCCGACCGGCGCGCTGTTCCTCCGCCAGCGCTGGGATGACGTCGCGCTGCTCTGCGGGCTCGTCTTCGCGGGCCGGCTCGTCGTCTCGCTCTGGGGCGCGCGGCGGCCGGCCGCGGCCTCGCCGGCGCGGGCGCGGCTCGCCGCGCGGGCGGGCGCGGTGGTGGCGCCGGCGCTGCTGGCGGCGGCCTTCGTGCTGCCCCTCATCCCCGGCATCGGGCGATCCCAGCTCGATCTCGCGACGCTCGTGCTGATCTACGTGATGCTCGCCTGGGGGCTGAACATCGTCGTCGGCCTCGCCGGGCTGCTCGACCTCGGCTACGTCGCCTTCTACGCGGTCGGCGCCTATTCCTACGCGCTGCTCGCGCAGTTCTACGGCCTGTCCTTCTGGGTGTGCCTGCCGCTCGCCGGCATCCTCGCGGCCTTCTGGGGGATCCTGCTCGGCTTCCCGGTGCTCAGGCTGCGCGGCGACTACCTCGCGATCGTCACGCTCGCCTTCGGCGAGATCATCCGCATCGTGCTGCTGAACTGGGTGAGCCTGACCGGCGGGCCGAACGGCATCGGCAGCATCCCGCGCCCCTCCTTCTTCGGCCTGCCCTTCAACATGTCGGGCGACCCGGGCACCTTCGCCGGCTTCTTCGGGATCGAGCCCGATCCCATCCACCGCGTCATCTTCCTCTACTACCTGATCCTGGCGCTGGCGCTGCTGACCAACTGGGTGAGCATCCGCATCCGCCGCCAGCCGATCGGCCGCGCCTGGGAGGCGCTGCGGGAGGACGAGATCGCCTGCCGCGCGCTCGGGATCAACGTCCGCAACACCAAGCTCACGGCCTTCGCGCTGGGCGCGATGTTCGGCGGCTTCGCCGGCGCCTTCTTCGCGACGCGGCAGGGTTTCATCAGCCCCGAATCCTTCACCTTCATCGAGAGCGCGATCATCCTCGCGATCGTCGTGCTCGGCGGCATGGGCAGCCAGCTCGGCGTCGCGGTCGCGGCGGTGGTGATGATCGGCGGCTTCGAGCTGTTCCGCGACCTCGAGGAATGGCGGATGCTCGTCTTCGGCGCGGCGATGGTCATCATCATGGTGTTCCGCCCGCGCGGCCTGGTCGGCACCCGCACGCCCTCCGTGGCGCTCGGGCGAAGGCGGGCGATCGGCGCGGAGCATGTCGCGGAGGGGCGCGGATGAGCGCGCCCATCCTCGAAGTGGATGGCCTGACGATGCGCTTCGGCGGGCTGCTCGCGGTGGATCGCGTGACCTTCGCCGCCGCGCGCGGCGCGATCACCGCGCTGATCGGGCCGAACGGGGCGGGCAAGACCACGGTGTTCAACTGCATCACCGGCTTCTACCGCCCCACCGGCGGCGCGCTGCGGCTGCACACGCCGCGCGGCGTGGCGGAGCTGCAGACCCTGAAGGACCACAACATCGCCCGCGCGGGCGTGGCGCGCACCTTCCAGAACATCCGCCTCTTCGCCGGGATGACGGTGCTCGAGAACCTGCTGATCGCCCAGCACGTCGCGCTCAACGCCGCCTCGGGCTACGGCTTCGGGGCGATGTTCGGCATCGGCGGCTATGCCCGCGCCGAGGCCGCGGCGATCGCGCGCGCCGTCGCCTGGCTCGGCGCCACCAGCCTGATCGAGCGCGCCGACGATCCGGCCGGCGCGCTGCCCTATGGCGCGCAGCGTCGGCTCGAGATCGCGCGCGCCATGTGCACCTCCCCCGCGCTGCTCTGCCTGGACGAGCCGGCCGCCGGCCTCAACCCGCGCGAATCGGAGGAGCTGGCGCAGCTGCTGCTGGCGATCCGCGACGGCACCGCGGCGGAGGGCGCCGCACCCACCTCCGTGCTGCTGATCGAGCACGACATGGGCATCGTGATGGGCATCTCCGACCACGTCGTGGTGCTGGACCATGGCCGGAAGATCGCCGAGGGTCCGCCCGCCGCGGTGCGCGCCGACCCGGCCGTGATCGCCGCCTATCTCGGGGAGGGCGATGATGAATAGGCGCCCCCGATTCACGCCTGCGCGCGCTTCGCGCGCTCCGACGATCGGAGGCGATGATGAATAGGCGCCACCGATTCACGCCTGCGCGCGCTTCGCGCGCTCCGACGATCGGAGGCGAAGGGGAATGAGCCAGCCCGCCCCGATGCTCGAAGTCACGAACCTCGTCGCCGCCTATGGCGCGGTGGAGGCGCTCAAGGGCGTCTCGCTGCATGTCGAGAAGGGCGAGATCGTGACACTGATCGGCGCCAACGGCGCCGGCAAGTCCACCCTGCTGATGAGCCTCTGCGGCGACCCCCGCGCGCGGTCGGGCAGCGTGGTGCTGGACGGGCAGGAGATCACGCAGAAGCCGACGCACGAGATCATGCGCATGGGCGTGGCCCAGGCGCCGGAGGGGCGGCGCGTCTTCCCGCGCATGAGCGTGCTCGAGAACCTGCTGATGGGCGCGCAGGCGCAGGGGCACGATCCCGCGCCCGAGCTCGCCCGCGTCTTCAAGCTGTTTCCCCGCCTCGATGAGCGCCGGGCGCAGCGCGGCGGCACGCTCTCGGGCGGGGAACAGCAGATGCTCGCGATCGGCCGCGCGCTGATGTCGAAGCCGCGGCTGCTGCTGCTTGACGAGCCCTCGCTCGGCCTCGCGCCGCTGATCGTGCGCCAGATCTTCGCCGCGATCCGCGCGCTGAACGAGCAGGAGGGCCTGACGGTCCTGCTGGTGGAGCAGAACGCCAACCAGGCGCTCCGCCTCGCCCATCGCGGCTACGTGCTGGTCACCGGGCGGATCACCATGCAGGGCACCGGCGCGGAGCTGCTCGCGCGGCCCGAAATCCGCGACGCCTATCTGGGCGGGGGGCACTGACCGGGCGGCGCGTTCACCGCTTCTTCAGCGTCGCGCCGCTAGACACCAGCCTCGCGCTTCCGCCGGAGCGAGGCATGGACGACCTGATCGCCGATTTCCTGACCGAGACGCAGGAGGGCCTCGCCGCGCTCGATGTCGCGCTGGTGCGGCTGGAACGGGCGCCGCAGGACGCGCCGACGCTGTCGGAGATCTTCCGCGCCGTCCACACCATCAAGGGCACCTGCGGCTTCCTCGGCCTCGCGCGGCTCGAGAAGGTGGCGCATGCGGCGGAGAACGTGCTCGGCCTCTGGCGCGACGGCACGCTCGGGGTCACACCGCCCGGCATCACGCTGATCCTCCGCGCGCTGGACCGCATCAAGGAGATCGTCGCCGGGATCGAGCAGAAGGGCGCGGAGCCCGAGGGCGACGACGCCGCGCTGGTCGCGCGCCTCGACGCCGCCGCCGCGGGCCGCTTCGCCGATTCGCCGGAGCCCGGCGCCCTGCCCGCCGATCCGGCCGCGCCCGAGCCCGCCGCGCCGCCGGCCGGCGAGGCCGCCGCAGTCGCCGCGCCGCAATCCATCCGCGTCTCGGTGGAGGTGCTCGAGGACCTGATGATGCTGGTGAGCGAGCTCGTGCTCACCCGCAACCAGCTCCTGCAGCTCGCCCGCGCCAAGGGCGACAGCGCCTTCGCCGTGCCGCTCCAGCGGCTGTCGCACATCACCTCCGACCTCCAGGACGGCGTGATGAAGACGCGCATGCAGCCGATCGGCAATGCCTGGGCGAAGCTGCCGCGGCTGGTGCGCGACCTGGCGCATGAGCTCGGCAAGAAGATCGAGCTCGAGATGCGCGGCGCCGAGACCGAGCTCGACCGCCAGGTGCTCGAACTCATCAAGGACCCGCTGACCCACATGGTCCGCAACAGTGCCGATCACGGCCTGGAATCCACCGAGGATCGCCGCCGTTCCGGCAAGCCCGAGACCGGGCGCGTCACGCTGAACGCCTATCACGAGGGCGGCCACATCCTCATCGAGATCGGCGACGACGGAAAGGGGCTGAACACCGCGCGCATCCGTGAGAAGGCGGTGGCCCAGGGCCTCGCTTCCGAGGCCGAGGTCGCGGCGATGGGCGACCGCGAGATCCACCGCTTCATCTTCCGCGCCGGCTTCTCCACCGCCGCCGCCGTCACCGCCGTCTCCGGCCGCGGCGTCGGGATGGATGTCGTCAAGACGAATGTGGAGCGGATCGGCGGCACCATCGACGTCCACTCCGCCCCGGGGCGGGGGACCACCTTCACCATCAAGATCCCGCTCACCCTCGCCATCGTCTCCGCCCTTGTCGTGGAAGTCGCCGGCGAGCGCTTCGCGATCCCGCAGATCGGCGTGCTGGAGCTGGTGCGCGTCGGCGGCGCCACGGGGGCGCAGGTGGAACGCATCAAGGACGCGCCGGTGCTGCGGCTGCGCGACCGGCTGCTGCCGCTCGTCGCGCTCTCGCGCGTGCTGGGGCTGGATGAGGGCACGCGCGATGTGGGCTTCGTGGTCGTCACCCAGGTCGGCCCGGCGACCTTCGGCATCATGGTGGACCGCGTGCACGACACGGAGGAGATCGTGGTGAAGCCGGTCGCGCCGATCCTGCGCGACATCGGCGTGTTCAGCGGCAACACCATCCTCGGCGACGGCAGCGTCATCATGATCCTCGACCCGAACGGGATCGCCCGCGCCACGGGCGTGACCGCCGAGGGCGCGGGCGCGCGGGCCGAGGGGCCGGCCGTCGGGATGCGCTCGGCCGAGAAGACCGCGCTGCTGCTGTTCCGCGCCGGCGACGCGACGCCGAAGGCGGTCCCGCTCGGCCTCGTCGCCCGCCTCGACGACCTGCCGGTGGACCGGGTCGAGTATTCGGGCGGCGTTCCGGTGGTGCAGTATCGCGGCCAGCTCATGCCGCTGGTCGGGATGGCCCATGGCGGCCTCTCGGCGGAGGCCGAGGCGCGCGGCCGGCAGACGGTGCTCGTCTTCAGCGAGCGCGAGCGCAGCCTCGGCCTGATGGTGGACGCGATCCTCGACGTTGTGGAGGAGCGGCTGGAGGTGAAGCCCGGCGCCGAGCGGCCCGGCTTCCTCGGCTCCGCCGTCATCGCCGGGAAGGTCACCGACGTGATCGACACCGCCTGGTGGCTGCGCCAGGCGGGCGGCGACTGGTTCGGCCCGGAGCAGGCGCCGGCGGCGCGGCGGCTGCTCGTGGTGGAGGACAGCGCCTTCTTCCGCGAGCTGATCGTGCCCACGCTCTCGGCCGCCGGCTACGCGGTCACGGCCGTGGCCCACCCGGCCGAGGCGCTGGCGCTGCGCGATCAGGGGGCGATGTTCGATGCGGTCGTCTCCGACATCGAGATGCCGGGGATGGACGGCTTCGCCTTCGCCGCCGCGCTGCGCGAAGGCGGGGCCTGGGCCGGGCTGCCGCTGGTCGCGCTGTCGGGCCGGACGGATGCGGAGGCGATGGCGCGCGCCCGTGCCGCCGGCTTCACCGACTATGTCGCGAAGCTCGACCGCGCGGCGCTGACCGAAAGCCTCGGCGCCTGCCTCGCGGCGCCCGTCGCGGCCTGAGCGGGAGGGGAAGGACCATGCGAAACCAAGCCATCCAGGGCGCGGCGAGCGAGGCCGACCTGGTCCTGACGCTGTCCGTGGCGGGGCAGCCCTGCGGCGTGCCGGTGCTCGCGGTGCGCGACGTGCTCGGCAGCCAGACGATCACGCCGATCCCGCTGGCGCCGGCCGAGATCGCCGGCGCGATGAACCTGCGCGGCCGCATCGTCACCGCGCTGGACCTCCGCCCCCGGCTCGGCCTGCCGCCGCGCGAGCCGGGCGCCAGGCCGATGTCGGTCGTCGTCGAGCAGGGGGGCGAGCTCTACGCGATGCTCGCCGACCAGGTGGGCGAGGTGATCCCGCTGGCCGCCGCCGACCGCGCGCCGAACCCGCCGACGCTCGAGCCGCTCTGGCGCGAGGTGTCGCGCGGGGTGCACCGGCGCGACGGCCAGCTCCTGATCCTGCTCGACGTGGAGCGGCTGCTGGCGATCGGAGAGGCACGATGAACGCCCGGGCGATGCGGGGCGGGATGCGGCCGGCGCAGCCGGCCGAGGCCGCGGATGCGGCCCGCGGCCAGTGCCGCGCAGCCAAGCGCCCGGAGGGCGCGCCGGCGATTGAGGCCGTGCAGGGATCGCGCCTGCAAGGTGCGATCCACTGCCTCGTCGTGGACGAATGCCGCGTGGTGCGCGAGGCGGTGCGGCGAATCCTGGAAGGCTTCGGCTTCACCGTGCGCGAGGCGGAGGATGGCGAGCAGGCGCTGGCCGCCTGCCGCGCGGCGCTGCCCGATCTCGTCCTGCTCGACTGGAACATGCCCGTGCTCGACGGCATCGGCTTCCTGCGCGCCGCGCGGGCGGAGCACGGCATGGACCGCCCGCTGGTGATGCTCTGCACCATCGAGAACACGGCGGAGAGGATCCTCCTGGCGCTGCGGGCCGGTGCGCAGGAATACGTGATGAAGCCCTTCGATGCCGAGAGCCTCGGCGGCAAGCTCGCGCAGTTCGGCCTGACGGACGCCCGCGCGTGAGCCTCGCCGTCGCCGCGCACCCGGCCGCGCCGCCGATCCGCGTGGCGCTCTGCGACGACAGCGCGGTGGCGCGCGGCGCGCTGAAGCGGCTGCTGGGCCAGGACGGCACGATCCGCGTCATCGCCGAATTCGCCGATGGTCGCGCGGCGCTGGCCGGGCTCGGCGCGCTGCCGGCGGCGGAGCGGCCCGACGTGGTGCTGCTCGATCTCGAGATGCCGGTGATGGACGGGCTGACGGCGCTGCCGCTGATCCTGCGCGCCGCGCCCGGCGTGCAGGTGATCGTGGCCAGCGCGCTCAGCCGGACTGGGGCGGCGGCGACCATGGCGGCGCTGCGCGCGGGCGCGTCGGACTACATCCCGAAGCCGGCCGCGAGCCAGGGTGGCCTCGGCGATCCGCGCTTCGCCGCGGAGCTGCGCGCCAAGGTCGCCGGCTGGGCGCGGATGCGCGCGAAGCCCGCGCCGCGCGCCACGCTCGCGCTGGCCCGGCCGGCGGCAGCCCGCGCGCTGCGCCCGCGCGCGATCGCGATCGGCAGCTCGACCGGCGGGCCGCAGGCGCTGTCGGCGCTGGTCGGCGCCTTCACCTGCCCGCCGCCGGTGCCGGTGCTCGTCGTGCAGCACATGCCGGCGGGCTTCACCGCGCTGCTCGCCGACCACCTCCACCGGCTGAACCGCCTGCCCTGCGCCGAGGCGAAGGAGGGCGAGGCGCTGCTGCCCGGCCGGCTCTATCTCGCGCCGGGCGACCGGCACCTGCTCGCGAAGGAGACGCCGGCGGGGCTCGTCGCGCAGCTCTCCGACGGGCCGGCGGAGAATTTCTGCCGCCCCGCGGTGGACCCGCTGCTGCGCAGCCTGGTCGCGGCCTGCGGCGGCCGCGCCGCCGCGGCGGTGCTCACGGGGATGGGCCAGGACGGGCTGGACGGCGCGCGCGCGCTGGTGAAGGCCGGCGGAACGGTGCTGGCACAGGATGAGGCGAGCAGCGTGGTCTGGGGCATGCCCGGGGCGGTCGCGAAGGCGGGGCTCGCGGCGGCGCTGGCGCCGCCCGGGGAGATCGCGGCGCGGCTGCTCGCCGCCTGCGCGGAAGGGCTCGCGTGACGGGCCAGCCCGGCTTCGCGGAGGTGGCGGCGCTGGTGCGCCGGCGCGCCGGCATCGTGCTGACCGGGGACAAGTCCTACCTGCTGGCGACCAGGCTCGGGCCGGTGCTGGCCCGCTTCGGGCTCGGCTCGCTCGGCGCGCTCGGCGCGAAGTTGCGCAGCCTGCCGGGGGAGGCGCTGGAACGCGCGGTGGTCGAGGCCCTGACCACGCATGAGACGAGCTTCTTCCGCGATGGCCGCCCCTTCGATCATCTGCGCGCCGCGCTGCCCGGGCTTCTTGCGGCGAAGCCGGCGGGCGAGAAGCTCCGCATCTGGTCCGCCGCCTGCTCCACCGGGCAGGAAGCCTATTCGATCGCCATGCTCGCCGCCGAGGCGCTGGGGCCGGCCGCGCGCAGCCGCGTCGAGATCCTCGGCACCGACATCTCCGCCGGGGCCGTCGCGCGCGCGCGGGCCGGCGCCTTCACCCAGTTCGAGGTGCAGCGCGGCCTGCCGATCCGCGCGCTGATGACGCATTTCACGCAGGCGGCGGGGCGGTGGGTGGTGAAGCCCGAGCTCGCCGCGCTGGTCCGCTTCGAGGAGCGCAACCTGCTCGCCGATTGCGCCGCGCTCGGCCAGTTCGAGGTGATCTTCTGCCGCAACGTGCTGATCTATTTCGACGCGCCGACCAAGACCCGCGTGCTGGAACGGCTCGCCGCGCAACTCGCGCCGAACGGCATGCTCCATCTCGGCGCGGCCGAGACGGTGATCGGGCTCACCGACCGGCTGCATCCGTTGCCGGGCGAGCGCGGCGTCTACGCCCCGGCGCAGCGGCGGGCGGCGGCGTAGCCGCCCACCGAGGCCGCGTCAGCCCTTGTAGCGCACGCGGAAGGCGCGGCGGTCGGTGGCGTCGAGGACGGGCAAGGCGCGGAGCTCCGTCCGCTGTGGCCGGTCGCGCCGCTCGAAGATCCGGACCTGGCGCGCGGCAGCGAGATCCAGCCGGTCGCGGGCCTCCCGCCCGCTCACCAGGTCGAGCGGCCGCAGCTGCGCCTGGCACTTCGCGAAATCCACCGCGCCGAAATCCGGCAGCGGATAGAGCCGCGTCTCGTTGTGGACGGTCGGGGCTTCGACGATGAAGCAGGCGGCCGCGCCCGCCACGGATTCGCCGATGCGCGTCAACACCTTCTCGGTCGGAAGCCGCTGGTCGCTCACCCAGCCGCGGCTCGCGCGCGCACCGGTGGTCATGTTGTGGATCGCGAAGAAGACGTCGTCGCTGTCGTCGAGGTTCAGCACGCAGGCCACCCGGTCGCCCAGCCGCACCGCGAAATCCTCGAAGACGGTCTCCGTGTAGCTGTACTGCCCGCCCTTGCCGCGCACCCACCATTGCGACCAGGCATAGGCATCGGCCTGGTAGCTCCCATCGGCCTGCCGGCGCAGGCGGATCGTGGTGCCGACCTGCGGCATGGAGGGCGAGCCGCGGCGGTGCCCGTCGAGGCCGATCCAGATGGAGGCGCGGTAGTCCTCCGCCGTGCCGCCTTCCGGCACCCGCACGGCCTCCGCCGCGGGCAGCGTCCATTCGGCGCGCACCAGGCCGAAGGCGTGGAAGTCGCTCGCGGCCAGGATCAGCCCGGACCAGTTCTGGCTGTTGCCGCAGCGGGTCGAAAATCCCAGCAGGTCGGCGCCGACATTGCTCGCCCCGGGCGTGTCGCCGCGCGGGTTGTGGTCGGCGCTGTCCTCCCGGACCTCGACCGGCGAGGGCCGGTAGGCCTCGATCGAGCCGATGGCGTCCTGCCAGTCGCGGAGCGCCGCGTAGCGGCGCGCGCCGCGGGCGGCGCCGGTCATCGGCAGGCCGGGGATCGCGCCGGCCTTCGGCTGGATCCGCGCCGCGAGCGCGGCCCGCAGGCCTGCCAGCCGCTGTTCGTCCATCGCCATGGTTCAGGGCGCCCACTCGGCCTGCGCATCCGTCCGCGCTGCGACGAAGGACGGGAGGTTGGCGGCCGTCAGCACCTGGAGCAGCGCCTCGGCGAGCCGCCAGCCGGCCTCGGTGTCGCTTGGGTAGTGGACGCCGGCGATCTCGCGGTTGCGCGCGATGCGGCGCGCCATGACGATCCCCGCCTCCGCCGTCGCCGCGCGCGCGGCGGGGATGACGAGTTCGGCGAGCCTCGCGGCGATCAGCGCCTGGGTCGCATGCCCGCTCGGATAGGCGCTGTGGCCCGGGATCGGCAGCGCCGGCCGCAGCGCGGGGCAGTACTGGGAGGGGCGCATGCGCTCGCTGCGCCGCTTCAGCAGCATCACCGCCAGCGTCGCCACGAGGTTGCCGATCTCCATCAGCCGCACCGTGCGCGGATGGCTCGCCGTGGTGATGCCCAGCGCGCCGAGCAGGTCGGGGAAGAAGTTTCCCGCCTGCGAGAGGATCTCGCCGAGCGCGTCGGCGCGCTCATCCTCGGCGTAGCGGATGAGGGTGGCGACCTCGGCATCCACCAGCGCGGCCAGGCTGGCGGCCTGGGGCGTGCCCCGGTTCGGATCCTTCTCCCGCAGCAGGTCCTGCCAGGTCGGGATGGAAAGCGGGCTCGCGGCATTGCCCGCGACGAGCTGCTGCCAGGCCGGCGTCGCGGTGAACTCGGCCATCGCGCCCCAGGACCACCACATGCCGTCCCAATGCTGCTTGAAGGACGCTTCCGGATCGGCGGCGCGCAGCGTGGCGAGCCGGCCGGCATCGTCGCGCTTGGCGGCCATCACGAAGGGCAGGTCGATCCGGTCCGCGTAGTAGACGCCGCCGCCGCCGCCGCCGGCACTGCCGGCATTGCCCGCATTCCCCGCATTGCCGGCGTTTCCCGCATTGCCGGCATTGCCCGCATTTCCTGCCATCCTGTCCTCCCGATCCGTGCCGGTCAGTCCGGCAGCCCGGCCTGCCGCAGCCTGTCGCAGAAGGCCTCCCGCACGCCGGGCGGCAGCGGCGTGCGCGCGGCGAAGGCGCCGAGGCGGAAGGCCGGATCGCCCTCGGCGATGCGGGCGGCGGCGACGCGCGCCTGGTCCATGCGGCCGAGCGCGACGAGCGATGCGACCAGCACCCGCTGGTTCGGCGCGTGCCGCGGATTGGCCGCCGCCGAGCGCAGCGCCCAGCGCACCGCCTCCTCATGCTCGCCGGCCAGGTAGTGCGCCTGGGACAGCAGGTGCTCGAACATGTGCAGGAAGGGATCGAAGGGGGAGAGGCGGACGGCGATCGCGGCCAGCCGCACCGCGTCGGCCGCCTGGCCGAGATAGCCGGCGGTGGCGCTGCCCCAGGCGAAGGCCCAGGCGCAGCTCGGCCCGAGCCGCATCGCCTTCTCCAGCAGCCGCCAGGCGGCGGCGTAGTCGCGCCGGAGGTAGGAGAGCGTGTGGGCATGGATGGCGATGGCCAGCGGATCGGCCGGGTCCAGCTCCATCGCCTGGCGCGACAGGTCCGCCGCCTCCGCATAGGCGGCATGGAGGTCCTGCGCCCAGCCCTCGGCCACGTCCAGCATGTGCAGCAGGGCGAGCTGCGCGCGCGCCAGGGCCGAGCCGGGATCGAGGCGCAGCGCCTCCTCGAGCAGGGCGCGGGCGGCGGCATGGGCCGCGGGCTCCACGCGCCGCGCCTGGTCGAGCGCGCGGAGCACGAGGTCATAGGCCGTCAGGCTGCTCGCCGGCTTGCGCAGCGCGCGGCCGAGCTCGCGCTCGCGCAGTTCAGGCACCACGGTGGCGGCGACGCTGTCGGCGATCCGGTCCTGGAGGGCGAAGATGTCGGCCGTGTCGCCCTCGTGCCGGTCGGCGCGCAGGACCGCGCCGCTCTCGGCCTCCGACAGCTCGGTGGTGATCCGCAGCCGCGCGCCCGCGCGCCGCACGCCGCCATAGAGCACGTAGCGCACGCCGAGCTTGCGGCCGACCTCGCGCGGATCGGGCGTGCCCTCCGCCACCGCGAGCGCGCTGCCGCGGCTGACCACCACGATCCGGTCGAGCCCGGAGAGGACATGCACGATGCCCTCCACGATGCCGTCGGCAAAGTAGGCCTCTTCCGCGTCGGCGCCGTCCTTGCGGAAGGGCAGCACGGCGATCGAGGGGCGGTCCTCCGGCAGGGCGGCGCGGGCGGCCGCGGCGCCCTCGGGCTCCACCTCCGCCTGCAGCAGGTAGCCGCGGCGCGGGATGGTCTTGAGCATCTCGGCCCCGCCGCCGCCCATCGCCTTCCTGATCTCCACCACGCATTGCGTGATGCTGTCGTCGGTGACGAAGAGGCCGGGCCAGACCGCATCCAGGATCTCGCCGCGCGCCACGACCCGGCCCGGGTTGCGCAGCAGCAGCCGCAGCAGCTCGAGCGTCTTCGGCCGCAGCAGCGTCTCGGTGCCGTCGGGTGCGCAGAGCACGCCGCGGCCCTCGTCCAGCACGCAGGAACCGAAACGGACGCGGCCCGACAGCACGGGCGTCGCCTGAGCCAAGGCCATCGAGACAGTCCCGAAGCGCAACGGCCGGATGCTAGTCGCATCCCTCGCGGTTGCGCCAGGGGCGTATTGCCGGGCGTGTTGCGCGGCCCGCGCATCGGCCAGGGCGACGGCCTGCATCATCCGCTTCAACCGCCTCCTGCGACGTCGCGAGGTCCTCGACACCCAGGCATCCTGCGCCGTCCGCCGCGCGGTGGCCCGAAACCGTTCCGAAAAAGCGGCGAATCCGCCGGGCCCATGCCGCCGGCTGGCCTGCGCGACATATTCGCGTGCTTGCGCGGCCCGGCGCGGCTATCATGTTGCGAAACCATGACGCGCCGCCCGGCCCTTCGGTCGCTGCTCGCGCTGCCCGCGCTCGCGCTGCTGCCGCGCGGGGCGGCGGCGGGGCCGGACATCCCGCCCTTCCCGCGATGGATCGGCCGCACCGCGCTGCTGCGCGGCGATGCGGGCGCGGTCCGGTTGCTTCTCGCCGAGGGCGGCACCGGGCTCTGCACCTTCCGCATCGCCTTCCTCTGCCGCGTGCTGCCGGTGCTGGAGTGGCGCATCGGCCGGGACGGGCTGGTGCTGCACTATGGCCGCGTCTCGGCGATCGATTCGCGCCGCGTCATCGCCGGCGAGGCGCGCATCCTGCCGCATGAAAGCCGGGTGCTGCTGATCGAGGCGGCGCAGCACCTGGCCGAGTTCGACGGCTTCGCCCCGGCCGAACTGGCCACGCGCTGCACCTGACACCGAACCCCCTCGATCGCAGCCTGCGGCGAGCCTCGCCGGCCGCAGGTTCCGAGCAGGCGGGCCCCGGCCTCACCGCTTGTCGGGATACTCCCGCGCCGGCCGCGGCCGGTAGGTGGGCAGCGACCAGCCGCGCAGGATCGCCGCCGCGCGGATCGCGAAGCCGAGCGCGATCCCGGCCGAAAGCGCCACGTCGCGCGGCAGCGGCGCGAGCCGCAGCGCCACATAGGCCGCCGCCGCCGCGGCCGCCGCGGTGATGTAGATCTCGCGCCTGAGGATCAGCGGCAGTTCGTTGCAGACCACGTCGCGGATGATCCCGCCGCCGGTCGCCGTCATCACCCCGAGCAGCACCGCCGCCCAGGGATCGGCGCCGGCGATCAGCGCGATCTCGGCGCCGATCACCGCATAGAGCGCCATGCCGATCGCATCCGCCCAGACCAGCGCCTTGAACCGGCTTTCGACCAGATGCGCGGTGAAGAACACGAACAGCCCGACCGCCGCGGCCAGCGCCAGCAGCCCCGGCCTTTGCAGCCAGAACACCGGCAGGCGGCCGAGCAGCAGGTCGCGCAGCGTGCCGCCGCCGAAGCCGGTGACGACCGCGATCAGCACGAAGCCCACCGCGTCCATCTGCTTGCGGCTGGCCACCAGCGCGCCCGAGGCCGCGAAGGCCGCGATCCCCACCCAATCCAGCAGCACCAGCGCGGTGTCGAGCGGGCCCAAGGCTATTCGGCCGGCACGGCGCGCGGCGCCGTCCGCGCCGCGCCCGCCGCCGCCCCCATGCACAGCAGCGAAAGCAGCAGCAGCCCCGCGATCAGCGGCAGCACCAGCGCGGCCAGCCCAATGTCGATCAGCCAGCCGAAGGGCACCGGCGTGATCGCCCCGCCGAGCGGCAGCCCCGAGGAGACGAAGCCGAACACCTTGCCCATCTGCCCGGGCGGCGAGGCTTCCTTCAGCATCACGTCGCGCGGCGTGCGGGAGGCCCCGAGCGCAAGCCCGGCGAGCAGCGCCACCGGCAGCAGCAGCCACTCCGGCATCGGCACCACGCCCATCGCCAGGATCAGCACCGCCGAGGCGGTGGTCAGCGGCACGATGATCAGCACATGCCGCGCCGTGCGGTCCGAAAGCCAGCCGCCGACCAGCGTGCCCATCGTCGCGCCGACCATGTAGCCGGTGAGCGCCAGCGAGGCGACGGCGATCGGCGTCCCCCAGAGCGTCCCGAGTAGCGTGATGGTGAAGGCCTGCATCGCCGTCCCCGCCATGGCCGAGAGCAGGAAGAAGGCGAAGAACAGCAGGATGGGGCGGGACATCAGCAGTTCGCGCCCGCCGACCGCCGCCTCGCTCGGTTTCGGCTTCGCCTGGTCCTGCAGGATGCGCGCCTGCCAGAGGATCCCCGCCGCCACCGGCACGCCGATCAGCCCGAGGATCAGCAGCGCCGGCCGCCAGTCCATCACCAGCAGCATCGTCGCCACCACCGGCGGGCCGAAGGCGAAGCCGAGGTTGCCGGTGAAGGTGTGCAGCGCGAAGGCGCGCCCGATGCGCGACCTGTCGATGGACCCGCCGAGGATCGCGTAGTCCGCCGGATGGATCACGCTGTTGCCGACGCCCGAGAGCACCGCCAGCGCCAGGATCGCCCAGTAGCCCGGCGCCGCCGCCATCGCCGCGATCGACAGCGCCATCAGCAGCACCCCGCCGACCAGGAAGGGCCTCGCGCCATAGCGGTCCACCAGGAAGCCCACCGGCGTCTGCAGCGCCGCCGTGACGCCGCTCATCAGCGCCACCGCGAGCCCGAGCTCCGCGAAGGACACGCCGAACTCGTCGCGCCAGACGAGGAACAGCGGCGGCAGGCAGAGCATGTAGAAATGGCTGAGGAAATGCCCGGTGCCGATCAGCGCCAGGATGCGGCTGTCGCGCCCGGCGGTCGCCGGGTCGGGAAGGGGTGGGGCGGCCATGCGCGGACCCTGCGCCGCGTCACGCGGGTGGTCAACGCGCGGCCGCGCATGCCTCCCGCGCAAAGTCCCGAAACACGGCTTGACCCGGCCCCTGGCGGCGCCCGGTTCCTTCGCGGCTGCGAAGTGGCTACATCTCCCCTGCCCCCCGGCGCCACCATCTGAGGAGTGCCCTAGCCCAATGTGCGGGATCGTCGGTGTGATCGGCCGGGCCGAGGCCGCGCCGCTGCTGCTGGATGCGCTGCGGCGCCTCGAATACCGGGGCTATGACAGCGCCGGGATCGCCACCCTGGTGGAGGGCGGGATCGAGCGCCGCCGCGCGGAGGGCAAGCTGCACAACCTCGCGGCCGTGCTGGACCGCGACGCGCTGCCGGGCACCACCGGCATCGGCCATACCCGCTGGGCGACGCATGGAGCCCCCACCGAGCGGAATGCCCACCCGCACGCCACCGCCCGCGTCGCGGTGGTCCACAACGGCATCATCGAGAACCACGCCGAGCTCCGCGCCGAGCTGGAAGCCGAGGGCGCGCGCTTCGAGACCGAGACCGACACCGAGACCTTCGTACGCCTGCTCGACAGCCTGCTGGCCCGGGGGATGGAGCCGGTGACGGCCTTCGCGGCAGCGCTGAAGCGCGTCCACGGCGCCTTCGCGCTGGCGGCGATCTTCGCCGGCCACCCCCGCCTGCTCTGCGGCGCCCGGCAGGGCGCGCCGCTCGCGGTCGGCGTGGGGGAGGGCGAGATGTTCCTCGGCTCCGATGCGCTGGCGCTCGCCCCGCTGACCCGGAAGATCGCCTATCTCGAGGAAGGCGACTGGGTGGTGGTGAGCGCGGAGGGCGCCCGCTTCCACGACGCCGCCGGCCACCGCGTGGAGCGGGAGGTGGTGCAGACCGCGGTCTCGGGGGCGGCGGTCGGCAAGGGCAACTACCGCCACTTCATGGAGAAGGAGCTGCATGAGCACCCGGCGGTGATCGGCGACACCCTGCGCCAATACCTGGACCCGCGCACGCTCGAGGTGCGGCTGCCCCGGCTGCCCTTCGACCCGGCCAAGGTGCCGCGGCTGACGCTGACCGCCTGCGGCAGCGCCTTCCTCGCCGCCCATGTCGGCCGCTACTGGATCGAGAAGCTCGCGCGCATCCCCTGCGAGCTCGATGTCGCCTCCGAGCTCCGCTACCGCGACCCGCCGCTGACCGAAGGCGGGGCCGCGATCCTCGTCTCGCAGTCCGGCGAGACGGCGGACACCATGGCCGCGCTCAAGCTGCTGAAGGATGGCGGGCAGAAGATCCTCTCGGTGGTGAACGTGCCGGAGAGCACCATGGCGCGGGCCTCGGACACGGCGCTGCTCACGGTGGCGGGGCCGGAGATCGGCGTCGCCTCCACCAAGGCCTTCACCGCGCAGCTCGCGGTGCTGGCCTGCCTCGCGGTCGGGTTCGGGCGGGCGCGGCGGGAGATGTCGACGCTCGACGAGGGGCGGCTGACCCAGGCGCTGCTCCAGGTGCCGGGCCACGCCGCGGCGATCCTGGAACGCGACGCGGAGCTGAAGGACATGGCCGCGGAGGTCGCCAAGGCGCGCGACGTGCTGTTCCTCGGCCGCGGCAGCCTCTATCCGATCGCGCTCGAGGGCGCGCTGAAGCTGAAGGAGATCAGCTACATCCATGCCGAGGGCTATGCCGCCGGCGAGATGAAGCACGGGCCGATCGCGCTGATCGACGAGAACGTGCCGGTGATCGCGCTGTGTCCGAGCGGGCCGCTGTTCGAGAAGACGGCGAGCAACCTGCAGGAAGCCGCGGCGCGCGGCGGCAAGATCATGGCCTTCACCGACGCCGAGGGCGCGCCGGCGCTGCGCCGCTTCGCGCATCGCGTGATCGAGCTGCCGGCCGCCGGCGCCTTCAGCGCGCCGATCCTCTACGCGATCCCGGTGCAGCTGCTGGCCTATCATGTCGCGGTGATGAAGGGGACCGACGTGGACCAGCCGCGCAACCTGGCGAAGAGCGTGACGGTGGAGTGATGCCAGCGGCCCTGTTGACAGACCTGCGGCCGGCGCAGCCGGCCGAGGCCGCGAATGCGGCCCGCCGGCAGTCCGGCGAGCCAAGGCCGCGGAGCGGCCGCCCGGCGCCTGAGGGCAACAATAGGAATACCAACGAGTCGCTGAAAGCGGCCGTTGGTATGAGGGCTACACGGCCACGATGGGTGGGCCGCTGAACGCGGCCTTCGGCATCCGGGCTATCCGCCCAGGCTCTCCCGGATGAATCCCACCAGCGGCTCCACCACCTGGTGGCGGCCGGCGGGGTCGCCGAAGACGGCCATCTCGACGACGCCGAGCGCGGGCAGCGCCGGCACCTCGACCAGGCCGGGCGGGAAGCCGCTGCGGCCCAGCACGGTCAGCGCGAAGCCGGATTGCGCGGCGGCGGCCAGGCCCAGCAGGCTGTCGCAGGTGAAGACCGGCTCGTAGTCCCGGCCGGCCCGGGCCAGCGCGGCCAGCGCGCGTTCGCGGAACAGGCAGCCCTCGGGCAGCAGCGCCAGCGGCAGGGGGCGGCCCTCGGGCGGGGACCAGTCCGGCGCGGCAGCCCAGACCACCGTCTCGGTCCAGATCGGCACGCCCGCCGTCTCGCCATCGCGCCGCTTGCCGAGCACGAGGTCGAGCCGGCCCTCGGCCTGCTTGGCGCGGAGTTCATGGCTGCGGCCGACCTCCACCTCCAGCCGCACCTCGGGATAGGCGCTGGCGAAGCGCGCCAGGATCGGCGCCAGGCTGCGGGGAACGAAGTGATCGGCGACGCCGAGCCGGAGCCGGCCGGCGACCGGCGGCGCCGCCAGCCGCCGCACCGCCTCGTCGTTCAGCGCGAGGAGGCGCCGCGCATAGCCGAGCAGCGTCTCCCCCTCGCGCGTCAGCGCGACGGCGCGGCTGGTGCGGCGGAACAGCTTGCGGCGGACGATCTCCTCCAGCCGCTTGATGCGCAGGCTGACGGCGGACTGGGTGAGGCCGAGCGAATCCCCGGCCGCGGTGAAGCCGCGTGACTCGGCGACGAGCACGAAGCAGCGCAGCAGGTCGAGATCGAGATCGGGGAGGCGCATGGGGATGTGCGCTTCTACCGCAAACCCCGCACCGGACGGCATGAAAAAACCCCCGGCGCCGGGGCGCCGGGGGTTCGGTTGCCTGATGCGGCGTTCGGCCGATCAGATGTCCTCGTCGTAGCCGCCGTCGTCATAGGCGCCGGCGTCGTCCTGGCCGTAGCCCTGGTCGTAGGCCGCCGCGTCGTTCTGCGCGCCCCAGTCGGAGGAGGTCGGCACCGCGTCCTGCCCGAAGCCGCCGGCCCCGGCCGCCTCGGCCGCGCCGCCGCCGGAGAAGGCGGACATCAGCATGTTGCCGAGCACGAGGCCGCCGGCGACGCCGACCGCGGTCATCATCGCCGTGCCCAGGAAGCCCGGGCCGGAGCGCTGCATCATCCCCGGGTTGTAGCCGGGCGGATACTGCGGCTGCGGGCGCGGCGGCATCGCGGCCGGGCGCGCGGGGCCGCCGAACAGGCCGCCGAGCATGCCGCGGTTCTGCTGCGCGGCGCCCTGGCGGCGGGCGTTCTCCAGCTCCCATTCCAGCTGCTGCACGCGGTTGCCCATCTCGACCAGCGCGGCTTCCTGCACGAAGGCCATCTGCGTCAGGCGGTAGCGGGCCTCCGGGTGGCGGGCCATGAGGTCGCCGATCAGGCGATCGGCCTCGGGGTCCACCGGCGGCAGTGGCTGCGCGGCGGCCTGGCCGCCGATCGCGCCCCAGGGCGAGGCCGGGCGCGCCGGCTGCGCATTGGCGGCGCCGCTCACCCGCTCCACGAAGCCGGTGATGATCCGGCGTTCCTCATCCGTCATGGTGGTCGTCATCCTCTGTCGCGGGTGCGGCGGTCGCGCGGCGGCCGGGATGGCCCGACGGGCGAAACCTTACCGGCCTTTCATGCGGCGCGGGAGATGGCCCAGGGCCGGAAGGATTTCAAGCGCCGATCCGTGACGGCAGGGCAAGCCGGCGCCATTCGATCGCCGGGCAGCGGTCCATGACCACCATCACCCCGGCCGCCCGCGCCCGGGCCGCCGCCGCCTGGTCCACCACGCCGAGCTGGAGCCAGACGGATCGCGCGCCGAGCCGTACCGCCTCGTCCATCACGGCGCCGGCCTCGGCGCTGCGGCGGAACACGTCCACCATGTCGAGCGGCGCGGCCTCCGCCAGGCTCGCCAGCACGCGCCGACCCTGCACCTCGCGCCCGGCGAGCAGCGGGTTCACCGGCACCGCGTCATACCCGCGCGCGAGCAGGAAGCCGAGCACGCCATGGCTCGGCCGGTCCGGCCGGTCGGAGGCGCCGACGACGGCGATGCGCCGGGTGCGGAGCAGCAGGTCGCGGATCGCCGCGTCGTCGTCATCCATGCGTCGGCCTCTGAAGGTCGCGGAGAGGGTGCCATGCGGCGGCGGCGCTGACATCCCGCGCGCGTCAACGGCCGAGGCAGCGCGCGAGCACGGGCGCGGCCTCCGCCCAGAAGGCCGCCGACCAGCGCGCCGCGCTCGGCACGTCGAGATGCGCGCCGTCCACCGTGGAGAGCCCCTCCATCGGCGGGTTGATCCAGGGCGCGCCGATGGCCGCGGCGATGCCGGCGCCGAGCGCCTCGTTGTCATGCGCGCTCGGCACCACCGTCAGGATGGTGCAGGCCGGGTCGAGGCCGTGCCGCGCGAGGAAGCCGCGCGCCTGCGCCGCCGCCTCGGCGATCGCCCCGGCCGCCACCGGCGCGCCGCGCACCGCCGGGATGCTCGGCAGCGGATCGCCGAGTGCCAGGCGGTAGTCGATCACGAGCTCGCCATCGGCACGGCGGCGGAAGAACGCGAAGCGCGTGCCGCAGGGCGGGTTCGCGCCCAGCGCGCAGGCGAGGCGATGCGCCGCTTCCCAGCCGCGCTTGGCGAGGTAGTGCGCGAAGCTGCGCCAGGGCGCCTCGGTGAATTGCCGCTCGAGCCCCGAGCGCAGCGCCGGGTCGGGGTCCACGAAGAACGGGTCGGCATCCACGATGACGAGCCGCGGCCGCGCGCCGATGCGCGGCAGCAGCAAATCGAAATAGCGGCTGTTCACGCTGGAGACGCTGAGGTTGTAGAGGCCCGCGCCGGCCGCCTGCGCTGCCGCGCGCGTCGCCGGCGTCGAGAAGCCGACATGCGCATGGCTGTAGCCGAGCACCAGGATCTCCGCCGCCGCCGCCGCGCGCACTGCGCCGGGCTCGAGCCCGAGCAGGAAGGCGCCCTGCTCGTAGTCGCCGAAGGTCCAGACCGAGCAGGAGGCCATCATCGTCCCCGCTTCCCAGCCATAGCCGGCGCAGCCGAGCGGGCGCGTCTTGAAGGCCAGCATCGCCGCGCCGCCGAGCAGCGCGAGCGCCGCGAAGGCCAGCAGGAAGCGGCGATGCGCGCGGCCGGGCATGGTCAGAACTGGTAGTAGAGAAAGGGGCTGTCGGCGCCGAGCCAGACCACGGCGCCGGCGAACAGCACCGCGAGCAGCCCCGCCCAGGCGAGGTTCGGCGCGAAGGCGAGGCGCGCGGCGAGCCACCCCTCGGCGCGGACCGGCTCGAGCGCCGGGCCGAAGCGCGCGACGAGCTGCTGCGAATTGGGCATGACCCAGGCGATCGCGAGCAGCCCGCCGCACCACCAGGCCGCCAGCGGCACGCCAAGGCGGCAGGCGCGCAGCCGGTCCGCGCCGGCGCAGAATCCCGCCGTCTCCGCCGCGCCGAGGCCGGCCATCGCCGCCAGCACGCGCCAGGCCTCGGCGATGTCCTCGGCGCGGAAGGGCACCCAGGCGACGAGGACGCAGAGGAAGGTGAGCCCGACCGCCACGCCATGCGGCAGCACGACGCGTCCGGAGGCGAGCCGCCGCCAGGCATGGTTCGCCATCAGGTAGGCGCCGTGCAGCGCGCCCCAGAGCAGGAAGGTCCATCCCGCGCCGTGCCACAGCCCGCCGAGCACCATGGTGATCATCAGGTTCGGCATGTGGCCGAGCCCGCCGCGGCTGCCGCCGAGCGGGATGTAGAGATAGTCGCGCAGGAAGCGCGACAGCGACATGTGCCAGCGCCGCCAGAAGTCGATGATGCTGGCGGCCTTGTAGGGGCTGTCGAAGTTCAGCGGGAAGCGCACGCCGAACAGCCGCGCCAGGCCGAGCGCCATGTCGGAATAGCCCGAGAAGTCGAAATAGAGCTGCAGCGCGAAGGCCAGCACGCCAAGCCAGGCGGCCGCCAGGCCCGGCGCGGCCCCGGCGCCGAAGGCCAGCGCGGTGTAGGGCTCCACGCCATCGGCCAGCATCACCTTCTTGAACAGGCCGATGGTGAACAGCGCGAGGCCGACCGAGGCGTCCTCCAGCCGCTGCCCCGGCGCGGCGGCGAAGGCGAATTGCGGCAGCATGTCGCGGTGATGCAGCACCGGCCCGGCGACGAGATGCGGGAAGAAGGTGACGAAGAGCAGGTAGCGCAGCGGGTCGCGCTCCACCTTCGAAGGCTCCTCCCGCACATCCGCGAGATAGGCGATCTGGGTGAAGGTGTAGAAGGAGATGCCGATCGGCAGCAGCACGCCCGGCGCGCCGAGGCCGAGATTGACGGCGAGGAAGCCGGCATACTTGAACCAGCCGAGCAGCAGCAGGTCGCCCGTCACGCCGGCCGCGAGCGCCGCCCCCGCCGCCCGTCGCCGCCCGGCGAGCGCGAGCGCGGCGATGCCGCGCCCGGTCAGCCAGTTGAAGGCGACGGAGCCGAACAGCAGCGCCAGCGCATCCACCCGCCACGCCGCATAGAACACGCAGGAGGCGAGTGCGAGCAGCGCGCAGGCCGCCCGCGGCCCGAGCCGGAGCGCGGCGAGGAACAGCAGCCAGGTGATGGGCAGGAAGACGAAGAGGAACAGGTCGGAGGCGAAGATCATCGGCCCGGCGCGACCCTGTCCCCCTAATCCAGGCCGAGCGCCCGGTAGAACCGCGCCATCGGCGCCCAGGCCGCGACGACCTCGGCGCGGAACCGCCAGAGCGCCCAGCCGATCGCCCCGAGCACCAGCGCCGAGCCCGCCCAGGCCAGCAGCAGCGGCGCCCGCGCCGGCTCCGCCGGCGGCGCGACCAGGCGCTCGCGCGGGGCGGCGGGCGGCGGTGGCGGCGGCGCGGGCGGGGTCGGCTCGCGCGCGGCGGCGCGCTCCGGCAGGCGGAGCGCGGACGCGCCGCGCGGGCGCGCCGGCTCCGGCGGCTCGGGCGCCTGTTCCGGCGCCGCCGCGGGGGCCGGGGCCGGTTCCGGGGCCGGCGCCGGCCCCGGCGCCGGTTCGGGTGGCGCGGCGACGGGCGGCGGTGGGGCGGGCGGGGGCGCCGCCGGGGCGCCGGCCTCGAACGCATGGCCGCAGCGAGCGCAGCGCAGGCGCCGCGGGCCGGCGGCCAGCGCCGCCTCGGGCACCTCGTATTCGGCGCTGCAGTTCGGGCAGGCGATGCGCATCACGGGGAATGTGATCGGCGCGGCGCGGCGCGTCCACCCTGCCGAGCGCGGCGCGCCGGTTTCCCCCTTGGCGCGCCGGCCGGCACGGGGCAGAGAGCGCGCATGGTGCGTTTCGAGGCGGTCGGCCTCCGCTATCCCGGCGCGTCCCCGCGCGGCGCGGGCATGAGGGAGGCGCTGACCGGCGTCAGCTTCACCCTGCCGCGCGGGTCCTTCACCTGGCTGCTCGGGCCTTCGGGGGCGGGCAAGTCCTCCGTGCTGCGGCTGATGCAGCTCGCGCTGCGGCCGACCCGCGGCGAGGTGGAGGTGCTCGGCCTGCGCACCGCCCGCGCGCCGCGCGCGGCGCTGCCGGCGCTGCGCCGACGGATCGGCGTGGTGTTCCAGGATTTCCGGCTGCTGCCCTACCTCAGCGTGTTCGACAACGTCGCCCTGCCGCTGCGCCTCGCCCGCCAGCCGGAGGCGACGATCCGCGCCGACGTGCCGGAGATGCTCCGCTGGGTCGGGCTCGAGGGGAAGGCGCAGGCCCTGCCACTCGAACTCTCGGGCGGGGAGCAGCAGCGGGTCGCGATCGCGCGCGCCGTGGTGCACCGGCCGGACCTGCTGCTGGCCGACGAGCCGACGGGCAACCTCGATACGCGCCAGGCGCGCCGGCTGCTCGCGCTCTTTGCCGAGATGAACCGCATCGGCACCACCGTGGTCGTGGCGAGCCATGACGAGGACCTGGTCGCGCGCTTCCCCGCGCCCGCGCTGCACCTGGCGGATGGCCGCCTGCTCGATCCCGACGCAGCGCGCGACCTCGAGGCGGCGGAGGCCTGATGGCGCGCCCCCGCCGCTTCGCGCGCGATCCGCTCGGGCTGAAGCGTGCGCTCGCCGGCGCGCTGCTCCCCGGGCTGGTGGCGGCGATGGCGCTGCTCGCGGCGCTGACCATCGCCGGCGCGCAGGGGGCGGCGGCGCTGGCGGAACGCTGGCAGCGCGGCGCGGCGGCGGCCGTCACGGTTCAGCTGCCCGATGCCGACGCGGCCGCGATGGACCGCGCGCTGGCGACGCTGCGCGCCATGCCCGAGGTGGCGGAGGCGCGCGCGATGGATGCGGCGCGGCTCGCCGCGCTGCTCCGCCCCTGGCTCGGCGGCAGTGCCGGGCTGCCGCTGCCGGCGGTGATCGAGCTCAGGCTGGCCGATCTCCGCGCCGATCCCGTGCTGATCGGCGACCGGCTGGCCGAGGCGGTGCCGGGTGCGGTGGTGGAGGCGCATGGGCTCTGGGTGCAGCGTCTGGCGGCGCTCGCGCGGAGCATCCAGGGCATCGCCTTCGCGGTGCTGGCGCTGGTTGCCGCGGTGGCGGCGGCGGTGGTGGCGGTGGCCACGCGCGCGGGCCTCGCCGCGCGGCGCGACGCGGTGGAGGTGCTGCACGGGCTCGGCGCGCGGGATGGCGAGATCGCCGGGCGCTTCGCCCGGCGGCTCGGGCTGCTGGCCGGGCTCGGCGGCGTGATCGGCACGGCGCTGGCGGTGCCGGCGCTGGCGCTGCTGGCCGATCTGGCCTCGCCCTGGACGGGCGAGGCGGCCGGGCTCGCCGCCTTGCCCTGGCCGGCGCTGGCCGCGGTGCCGCCCTTCGCGGTGCTGGTGGGCTGGGCGACGGCGCAGGCGACGGTGCGGCGCTGGCTGCGCCGGCTGCCGTGAGCGGGCGCGGCCGGCCCGGGCTCGGGGTGCAGGGATTGCGATGATCGGCTTGCGGTCGGCAGTGTTCAACCTCGCCTTCTTCGGGTTCACGGGGCTGCTCGCGGTGGCGGCGCTGCCGCTGCTCGCGGCCCCGCGCCGGGCGATGCGCGGCGTGGTGCGCGTCTGGGGCGTCGGCACGCTGTGGCTGCTGCGGACGATCTGCGGCGTGCGGGTGGAGCTGCGCGGGCTGCACCACATCCCGCCGGGCGCCGTGGTGCTCGCCTCGAAGCACCAGTCGGCCTTCGACACCGTCGTCTGGTGCGCGCTGCTGCCGGATGTCGCCTACGTGCTCAAGAAGGAATTGCTGGCGATCCCGCTCTATGGCTGGCACGCGCGCAAGGCCAGGATGATCCCGGTGGACCGCGCCGGCGGCGGCCCGGCGCTGAAGGCGATGCTGCGCGCCGCGCAGGCGGCGCTGGCCGAGGGCCGGCAGGTGGTGATCTTCCCCGAGGGCACCCGCACCGCGCCCGGCGAGCGCGTGCCCTACCAGCCGGGCGTGGTGGCGATCGCCGGGGCGAGCGGGGCGCCGGTGATCCCGGTGGCGACCGACAGCGGCCGCCTCTGGGGCCGGCGCGCCTTCCACAAGCGGCCGGGGACGATCCGTGTCTCGGTGCTGCCGCCGCTGCCGAAGGGGCTGCCCCGCGCGCAGCTTCTGGCCGCGCTGGAGACGGCGATCGAGACCGAGACCGGCCGGCTGCTGGCCGAGGGGCCGGCTTGACAGGGGGCTGTGGACAAGTCTGTGGGCGAGGTTTCGCCCCATGTGGCAGCGCCGACGCCTAAACCCCTAAGAAACGTCAATATTCTGCAAAGATTCGTCGGCCTCCCTGGCCGCCGCCTCGGGCCGGGTTCAAATAACTTGTTGATTTCATTGGTTGATGCCCGAGCGCGCCAATCGGACGATCGGCGCGGGGGCGCGGCGCAGGCGGGCCCGCGCGGTGCTGCGCCATGCCTGTGGATGAAGCGCTAGGCCGGCGGCAGGAGTGCCGCGATCCGGGCGAGGCGCCGGTCGCGGACGCCGATCCCGGCCAGGTGCTGGAGCGTGTTCAGCAGATACTCGCGGTTCGGGCCCATCTGCCCGACCCCTTGCGCGATCGTCGCCGCCGCACGCTCCTCCGGCAGGCGGGGCACGTAGTTGCGGGAGGCGCGGTTCACCACATAGGTCACGGCGGGGACCGTCCGCCCGGGCTCGATGCGCACCGGCAAGACGCGGCGGTGATAGACCACCTCCGCCCCGTCCGGCAGTTCGCGGTCATCGAGGTAGCGCAGCACCTCCGCAGCGTGGCGGCCGGGAACCTGGAAGGCGACGCCCTGGCAGGCGCCGCCGCGATCCAGGCCGAGCACCAGGCCGGGCCGTTCCGGCGTGCCGCGATAGCGGTGCGACCAGAGGCAGAAGCTGCGATGCCAGCCGCGCAGCAGCGCGCGGTGCATCCCCGCATGGGCGAAGCCCGGCCGCCAGATCAGCGAGCCATAGGCAAAGACCCACATATGGCCGCACTCTGCGAGCGGCGGGGGAAGGGCGGCGGATGTCTGCACGGCGGGACGGGGGCGGGCTATAGGCCCGGCGCAGATGGAAGGTAAGCCCCCAACGCGGCGCGGCCGGCGCCTGCTGGTCCTCGGCCTCGCCGGGCTCGTGGCGCTCGGCACCGCGCATACGCTGCTCTGGCGCACCATGGCGCAGGAGCTCGACAAGGGCTGGGCGGCCTGGGTGCAGCTGCGCCGCGCCCAGGGCTGGCGGGTGGACCATGCGCCGCCCGAACGCGGCGGCTGGCCCTTCGCCGCGAGCCTCGCGCTCGACCAGCTCCGCCTGGAAGGCGCGGCGGCGACGCTGCCTGGCGGCTTCGTGCTGCGCGCCGAGCGGATGGTGCTGCGCGTGGAACTGCCCTGGCTCGACCGGCTGAAGGTCGAGCTGCCGGGGCAGCAGCGGCTGCGGCTCGGCGGCGTCGAGTATCCCTTCGTCGCCGACCGGCTGGCCGCGACCGTGCCGCTCGAGCCCGGCACGCCGCCGAGCGAGGGGGAGATCCTGGCCGAGCGCCTGCGGCTCGGCACGCCTTCGGGCGGCGTCGAGGTGCGGCGCGCGCGGCTCACGCTCAGCGGCAGCGCCTCGGCGACCGAGGCGGAGGCCGCGCTCGCCCTCGGCCTGGCGGCGGAGGAGGTGGACCTGCCGGTCGAGCCGGCGCCGGGCTTCGGGCGGCGCATCGCGACACTCGTCGCGGAGATGGCGCTGAGCGGCCCGCTGCCGCCCGGCCGCGAGCCTGTCCGCCGTGCCGAGGCCTGGCGCGACGGCGGCGGCACGCTGGAGGTGCGGAGCCTGACGCTGGACTGGGGCCCGGTGCGGGCCGCCGCGGCCGCGACGCTCGCGCTCGACGAGACGCTCCAGCCGATGGGCGCCGGCACGCTGCGCCTGACCGGCGCGGCCGAGACGCTGGACGCGCTGGCCGCGGCAGGGCTCGTCGGCCGCCGCGCCGCGGCGACGGCGCGCGGCGTGCTGCCGCTGCTCTCCCGCCCCGCCGTCGATACCGGGCGGCCGGAGATCGAGGTGCCGCTGACGCTCGAGGACCGCACCCTGGCGCTGGCGCGGATCCCCGTCCTGCGCTTCGCGCCGCTCGACTGGCCGCGCTGATCAGCCTTCTACCAACGGCCGCTTTCAGCGACTCGTTGGTATCTTTTGCCGCCCTCAGGCGCCGGGCGGCGGCTCCGCCGCGTCGTGCCGAAGGCACGCCTTCGGCGTGACGCTCGCCGCATCAGCGGCGGGCCGCATTCCGGGACCCCATCGGCGTTGCTGTGCAACGCCGATGGGAACCCGTCGCGGCCTCGGCCCGCTCCGCGGGCCGCAGGTCAATCAATCGGCCCGTGGGTATTCGAGGCAGCGCGCCGTCAGGTGCGCGGTGAAATCCGCCGGGTCGAGCGGCTTGCCCGTGGCGCTCCGCAGCAGGTCCTGGAAGCCGAGCCGGGCGCCCTGCCCGTGCACCTTTTCCCGCAGCCAGGCCATCATCGCGCGCATGTCGCCGCGGGCGAGCTGCGTATCGAGGTCCGGCACGTCGCGCCGCAGCGCGGCCATGAGCTGGGCCGCGGCCATCGCGCCCAGCGTGTAGCTCGGGAAATAGCCGAAGGCGCCGTCGTGCCAGTGGATGTCCTGCAGGCAGCCCTGCGCGTCGTCGGGCGGCACGATGCCGAGCAGCGCGCGCAGTCCATCGTTCCACGCGGCGGGGAGATCGGCGACCTCGAGCGCGCCGCCGATCATCGCGCGTTCCAGCCGGAAGCGCAGGATCACATGGGCAGGATAGGTCATCTCGTCGGCATCCACGCGGATGAAGCCGCGCGCCACATGCCGCCAGAGGCGGGCGAGGTTGCCGGGCTCCGCGACCTGCGCCGCCACGCCGAGCGCGCGCTCGAGCTCCGGCCCGAGGAAGCGCAGGAAGGCGTCGGAGCGGCAGGCCTGCATCTCGACGATCAGCGACTGCGACTCATGCGCCGCCATCCCCGCCGCCTCGCCCACCGGCTGGCGCGCGAAGGCCGCGGGCAGGCCGCGTTCGTACATCGCATGCCCCGTCTCGTGCAGCACGCCGAGCAGCGCCTTGGCCGGGTTCGCCTCGTCGTAGAAGGTGGTGATGCGGACATCGGCGGGCGTGCCGCCGCAGAAGGGATGCAGCGATTCGTCGAGCCGCGCATGCGCGAAATCGAGCCCGACGCGCTCCGCCATCGCGCGGCAGAGCGCGCGCTGCGCGGCGGCGGGGAAGCAGCCCTCCGGCGCGATCGGCGCGGGGCGCCGCGCCTGGATCGCCTCGGCGCGTGGTAGCGCCCCGGCCAGCCAGGCCTCGTACGCCGTGAAGACCGGCTCGACATCGGCGGCCAGCACGCCGGGCTGGTAGCCATCCATCAGCGCGTCATAGGGATCGAGGCCGAGGGCGCCGCCGAGCGCCTGCGCGGTCTCGCGCTGCAGCCGCAACACCTCCGCGAGATGCGGCGCGACGAGGGCGAAGTCGGCGCGCGCCTTGGCTTCGCGCCAGACCTTCTCGCAGGCGGCATTGGCGCGCGCGCCGGCCTCGACGAGCGCGGTGGGCAGCGCGGTGGCGCGGAGATGCGCGCGGCGCATCAGCGCGAGATTCGCGCCCTCCCACGCGCCGTCCGCCTCGGCCGCGGCGAGATCCTCGGCGACGCGCGGATCGGTGAGGAGCTCGTGCGCGAGGCCGGCCAGCGCAGCGAGCTGTTCCCCGCGCGAGGCGGCGCCGCCCGGCGGCATCATCGCGCTGGCGTCCCAGTGGAGGATGCCGGCGGCCTCGTTCACCGCGGCGATGCGCGCGAAGCGGGATTTCAGGCTGAGATACGCGGCGTTCATGCAGGCCTCTTCCGGAGCAGCAACGCGATCACCACACCGGCCAGCGCCAGCGCCAGCCCGTACCAGGTGATCGCATAGCCGAGGTGGTTGTTGGTCGGCCGCGGCAGGGCGCGCGCCGGATCGGGGCTGCCCGGCGGGCCGAGTGCCACGATCGCGAAGGGCGCCAGCTCCAGCCCGAGCGCGGCGCCGATCGCCGGCGGATCGAGCGTGTAGAAGCGGCGCGCGGCGATGTCGTCGCGCGCCGAGAACAGGCCCGGCCGGTCGCCCGGATGGACGAAGCCTTCCAGCGTAACCTCGCCCGCCGGCCGTGGCGGCGCGCCGCGCTCGACCGGCACCCAGCCGCGATCCACGAGCACCGGCGCCGCGCCGTCCCGCAGCAGCGGCACGACCAGCCGCGCGCCGAGCACGGGGCCGCGCACCTCGAGGCCGAGCAGCCCCTCCCGCGCATGGTCGAAGCGGCCGGTGACGCGGACCTTGCTGAAGGGCTCGGGCGTGAAGGGCGCGGGCGCCGTGGCGAGCGGCGCGGCGGGCGCGGCCTCGGCCGCGGCGATGCGGGCGATCAGCGCGTTCTTCCAGTGCAGCCGCTGCACCTGCCAGGTGCCGAGGACGAGCAGCAGGATCAGCGCCGGCAGCGCGGCGAGGAGAAGCGGCAGGCGGCGCATCGCCGCCGGATGTAGGCCCTACTCGCCGCCGCCGCCACCATCGCCGCCGCCATCGGCGCCGCCAGCGCCGGTGTTGTCCGCCGTGCTGGGGCCGGACGGCAGCCCGCCGAGCATCCAGCCGAAGCCGCCGGCCAGCGCCCCGCCGACGACGAGCCACAGCGTCGCGAGGCCCGAAACGGCGCCGACGAAGAGCGCGATACCGGCGAGGGAGACGGTGAGGAGGATGCGTTTCATGGCAAGTCCTTCGCGCGATCGGTGCGGATGTTGCCCGAAGGTTCCGCCCCTTGCCGCATTCCTGCAAGCGGCGACTGCGGCGCCACGTCTTCGCGCGCCGGCGGCGTCGTGCTCCGAACCTCTACCAGCGCAACGCGGTGAGCGCGGCGATCGGGCGCACGCCCTCCGCCGCCGCGGCGCGGGCGAGCTGCGCCGGGTCGGGCGCCACGCCATGCGCATGCGCGGCGAGGCCGGTCAGCGCCCAGACCGCATCGAGACCCGCCGCCTGCGCGCCGGCGAGGTCGGTGTGCGGGCTGTCGCCGATGGCCACCACGCGCGTCCGGTCCGCGAGGCCGAGCGCCGCAAGCACCGGCGGATAGGCAGCCGGGTCGGGCTTGCCGATCTCGGTGGCGCGCGGGCCGCCGAGCTCGGCGTAAAGATCGGCGAGCGCGCCGGCGCAGATCACGCGCCGCGCGCCGATCATCACATGCCGGTCCGGATTGACGCAGAGCATCGGCAGCCCGCGCACAGCACACGCAGCAAGCAGCGCGCGATAGGGCTCGGCCGCCTCGTTGCCGCGCTCCGGGTCGGGGCCGGTGTTGAGCACCCAGTCGGCCGCGGCGGGATCGGCCACGAGCGCGATCCCCAGCCCCTCGACGGTGGAGAGGTCCCGCTCGGGGCCGATATGCAGCGCGCGCGGGCCGGGCGGCGAATCGCGCAGGCTGCGCCAGGCGAGCTCGCCGCTGGTGACGGTGGCATCCCATAGCGCGCGGTCGAGGCCCATGCCCGTCAGCATCGCCTCCACCACATGTGCCCGCCGCGGCGCGTTGGAGAGGAAGGCGATGCGCCGGCCGCGCGCCTTCAGCCGCGCCAGCGCATCGGCGACACCCGGATAGGGCGCGCGGCCATCATGCACCACGCCCCAGAGATCGAGGATGAAGCCGTCATAGCGCTCGGCGAGCGTGGCGATGCCGTCGAGCAGGATCACGCGAGGTCCGCCCCCACCGCCGCGGCCACGCTGCCGAAGCCCTCGCGGCGCAGCGCCGCGGCGAGCTCGCGCTTGAGGCGGGGGATCAGCGCCGGCCCGTCATAGGCGAAGGCGGCGTAGAGCTGCACGAGGCTCGCGCCGGCCTTGATCTTCGCCAGCGCATCGGCGCCGGAGGCGATGCCGCCGCAGCCGATCAGCGTCAGGTTCCGTCCCTTCGCGAGCCGCGCGACGCGGCGCAGAAGATCGGTGGAGGGCGCCATCAGCGGCGGCCCGGAAAGCCCGCCCGCCTGGGTGCGGTGCGCCGAGCGCAGGCCGGGCCGGGCGATGGTGGTGTTGGCGACGATCAGCCCCTCCATGCCCCGCTCCGCCACCGCCTGCACCAGCGGCTCCACCGCGGCGGCGGCGAGATCGGGGGCGATCTTGACCAGGATCGGCGGCTTCGCGCCCGGCAGCGCGTCCCGCGTCTCGGCGAGTGCGGCGAGGATTTCGGACAATTGCTTCTCGCCCTGCAGGTCGCGCAGGCCGGGCGTGTTGGGGGAGGAGACGTTGATCGCGACATAGTCGGCATGCGGCGCGACGGCGACATAGAGCGCCGGATAGTCGCGCAGCGGCGCGGCCCCTTCCTTGTTGATCGCGATGTTGACGCCGAGCACCGCCGGCCGTGGCCGCTTCAGCGCTGCGACGCGCGCGGCGAAGGCGTTGAGGCCGGCATTGTTCATGCCCATCCGGTTGATCACCGCGCGGTCCTCGGTGAGGCGGAACAGGCGCGGCCTCGGGTTGCCGAGCTGCGGCTTCGGCGTGACGGAGCCGGCCTCGACGAAGCCGAAGCCGAGCCGCATCAGCGGCGCGACGGCGACGGCCGACTTGTCGAAGCCGGCGGCGAGGCCAATGGGGTTGGCGAAATCCAGGCCCAGCGCGCGCGTGGCCAGGATCGGATCGGGTGGGGAGCGGTCCGCCCCGGCGAGGCCGAAGCGCAGCGCGCGGAGCGCGAGGTCATGCGCGCGCTCGGGGTCCATGCCGCGCAGCATCGGCATGAGGATGGAGGCGAGGCGGGGGGTCATGGGCGGCGCCCTTCTGCCCCGGCCGGGCGGCAAAGGGAAGCCGGCCGCCGTGTCGCGGTTGGGCAGCCGCATTGACCGGGCGGCGCGACCGGCCCAAGAGGCCGCGATGTTCAAGGGCCCGCTCCTGATGCTCGCCGGCATCGGCCTGTTCGGGCTGCTGGACGCGATCAGCAAGGTCCTCTCGTCCGAGCACGGCGTCTGGCAGGTGCTGCTGGTGCGCTTCGCGACCATCCTGCTCGCGGTGGCGCTGCTGCGGCTGCTGATCCGCGGCTGGGGCGGCAGCCTGCGGGTGGCGAACCGGCGGCTGCATGCGCTGCGCGCGGTGGTGATGCTGGGCAGCGCGATCAGCTTCTTCATGGCCTTCAGCCACCTGCCGCTGGTGGAGGGCTACCTGGTGTTCTTCACCTCGCCCTTCTTCGTGCTCGCGCTGTCGGCGCTGACGCTGAAGGAGGCGCCGGCGCGGGCGGCCTGGGCCTGGGTGGGGGTGGGGTTCGGGGGTGTCGCGATCGGGCTCGCGCCGGGGCTGCTCGGCGGGCTCGGCGGGAGCCTCGCGGGCTATGGCTGGGCGCTGGCAGGGACGGTGTTCTACTCGGCCGTCTTCGTGCTGAACCGCGGCCTGCGCGGGGAGCGCGGCGTGGCGGCGCTCCTGGTCTGGCCGGCGGTGCTGGGGTTCGTGGTGATGCTGGGCCCGGGGATCGCGAACTGGGTCGCGCCGACGCCGCTGTCCCTGCTGCTGATGGTGACGAACGGGGTGCTGGTGGCGCTGGCGACGGTTTCGCTGGCGGTCGCCTTCCGCCATGCGACGGCCTCGCGGCTCGCGCCCTTCGGCTATTCGGGGCTGGTGTGGAGCGTGACCTATGACCTGCTGCTGTTCGGCGACCTGCCGGGCTGGACCATGCTGCTCGGCGCGGGGGTGGTGGTGCTGGCCTGCGTGATGAGCGAGCGGGCGGCGGCTCAGAAACCGTCGGGAAACGCATGCGCGCCGTCGTCCCGCAGCGGCAGCCGCGTGGCGGAGAGCACGGCGGAGAGCGGCAGGGCGCCGTAGAGATGCGGAAACAGGCCGGGGCGCTTGCCGCCGGCCGCGGGCTCCCATTTCAGCGTGGCGCCGAGGCGGGCGGCATCGGCTTCCACCAGCCAGAGATCGGGCTCGCCGCGCCGGTGCTTCGCGGCACTCTCCTGCACCTGCGCGGCGGTGGAGAAATGCAGGAAGCCGTCGCGCGCATCGTCGGCGCTGCCACGGTATTCGCCAAGCCGCTCCGCCGCGCGCCAGTCGGCGCCGCGGACCAGGGTGTAGATGCGCTGTTCCATGCACGGCGGATTCACCCAATCAGGCGATAGAACACAAGCCCGCCGAGCTCGGCCGTCGGCACCTGGCCCAGCGCCCAGCGCGGCAGCACGGCGCCGTCATGGTAGTGGGTGGCGCCGCCGGTCGGGTCGGGCAGCGCGCCGGCCAGCGCGCGGGCGGCGATGCGGCGGCAGGGGCCGAGCGAGGCCGTCCCGTGCAGCTCCGCCAGCCGCGCGCGGCGCGGGTCGCCCGGATGCCAGCAGGCGAACTGGAAGGGCGCGCGGCACACGCCGGCCACGCCGCGGCCGAGATGCGCCGGGCCATCCGGCCGGGCGGCGAGGCGCACGCGGGCCATCACCACGCTCGCGACACCTTCCATCGCGCGCACCGGGCGTTCGCCGGCCTCGCCGAACAGGGTCAGCGCCAGGATCTCGGTGGCGTCGGCGACGCGCGGACGGTCGAGGGCGGCGCTCATCCGCGCTTCTCCTCGGCGCGGGCGGCGAAGCCGATGCTGCGCGAAGGCAGGTGCTGGGCGGAGATGGCGGCGGCGGCGGTCGCGGCGCGGCTCACCTCGTCGAGCTTCTCCTCGAGACGGCCGAGCTGCGCCGTGAGCCGCGCATCGAGGTCGCGGATCAGCGAGAGGGGCACGTAGGTGCGCGCGACCTCCAGCTTGAAGTCGGAGAGGTCCTCGCGCGCGGTGGGGGCGGCGACGGGGGGCGGCGCGGCGGGCAGCGCCGCAGGCTCGGCGCGGCCGGCCAGATCGCGGCGCAGCATGAACAGCATCCAGACGAGGACGAGCACCAGCGGCGTGTCGGCCAGCGCGGCGACGAGCTGCGGGGGAAGATCGGGCAGCATGGGCTTCTCACTCCTTCTGCGCCGTCCGGCTTGCAGCGGGGGCGGCGCGTGCCAAATTGCGGCCCGTGTGGAACGAGCCCTATCTCGAGACCTGCTGCCGATCGGCGCTGCACCGGCTGACGCTGGTGGGGCAGCATGCCCGCCCGCCCGGCCTGAAGGACGGGCCGTGCCTGGCGCGGCTTGAAGGCATGGGGCTGGCGCGGCAGCGCGGGGACGGGCGCTTCGAGATCACGCCCGCCGGCGTGCAGCGCCACGCCAGCGAGATCCTGAAGCAGGGCGCCTAGACGCCGCGCCAATCGGGCAGCGCGGCGCGCGGCGGCAGGCTCGGCAGGCGCACCGGCTCGGCGGCGACGCAGCCGGCCAGGGCATCCAGCGCATCGTCGCGCTGGCCGGCGCCTTCCGGCCGCCAGGCCGCCATCTCCTGCGGGAAGCGCGTGCGGAACACGCTCTCATGCGCGGAGAGCCGCCGCGCGGCGAGCAGCGGGTCGAGCGCGCCGAGGATGCGCTGCGCCTTCGCGGCGCGGCTCGTCGCCTCGACGATGGCGCAGGCGATGCCGGCGCGCGACAGCTCCTGCCGCAGCAGGCCCGGCAGGAAGCGGCCGATGCCGTTGGTCTCGATGCGGATCACCGGCAGCTGCAGCTCCGCCAGCAGCGCCGCGACGCGGCGGCATTGCTGCGTCGCCGGATCCTCGGCGGCGCGCGGATCATGCGTGACGTAGAGCAGCCGGTGCAGGTAGTGCCGGCCCGCCGCGTCGCTGTAGGTCGCCGCAACCACGGAACCATCGCCCGCGCCGGGGCGACCGAAGGCGGGATCCCACCAGGCGCCGCCGGAGACGAGCCTTGTGCCCATCAGCGTGAGCACGGCACGGCCCTGCGCCTCGCGGTAGTCGGGCTCGGCGGCGTAGCGCGCGATCAGCGCGGGATCGAGCCGCGCGGCGTCCTCGGCGACCGGCTCGAGCAGCATCTGGCGGCGGAAGGCAAGCGGGCCGACGCGGTCGCGCAGCTTCGCCACCGCGGCGGCGGGGAAGCGCTCCGGCCAGGCGCTTTCGCCGGCCGCGTCGAGCAGCGGGATCACCAGGCGGCGATAGCCGGCGAGCAGTGGCTCGGCCTCGGCATAGAGGCTTTCCTCGGTGTGCGGCGTGCCGACGAAGAGCAGCGCGCCGGCCGGCGTCAGCACGAACTCCGCCTCGGTCAGCCGGGCGCGCAGCTCCTCGCGCTTGGCCGGCGTGTCGCAATTGCCGGCGACCTCCACATCGTCGCAGATGATGAGTTCGGCCCGCGCGCCGGTGATGTTACCGCCGATGCCGGCGGCGAGCATGGAGGCATCGCGCAGCACCGCCTCCCGCGCGACGGTGAAGCGGTCCGCGGCCCATTCGCCCTCGCCCGGGCCGGGCAGCAGCGCGCCGCAGAGCGGATGGCGCGCGAGGATGCGGCGCACCGTGGCCACCATGCGCGTCGCCAGCGCGTGATCGGCGGCCAGCACCAGGATGCGCGTGTCGGGCTCGCGGTAGAGCCGCCAGGCGCAGAACAGGCCGACGAGGCTGGACTTGCCGGCGCCGCGGAAGGCCATGAGCAGCAGGCGGCGGTCGCCGGCGGCAAGTGCATCTTCCAGCCAGCGCAGCACGCGCCGGTGCAGCGCGGGCGTGCCCTGGCGGGCGCGGCGGTTCCAGATCCAGGCGAACTCGACGAGATCGGCGGGCTGCGCGGGATCGGCCTGAATGATCATGATTTGTTCTCGTCGGCAATCGCGGCGCGGGCCTCGGCCAGGACCTCCTCCTCGCTCGGCTCCGCGGCGTCCTCGGGGTCGCGCAGCTGGTTGAGCTGGTCGAGCGCCTCGCGCGCGGCGGCGATGCGGGCGGTGAAGCGCTTCGGGTCCTCCTCCGCCGTGTCGGTGAGGAAGCCGTGATAGGCGTGCTTCAGCGCCTTGCGGGCCTCGTCCCGCTGCTCCGCCGTCATCGGCGGCGGCGCGGCGACCGGCTTGCGCGGCTTCCTCATGCCTTCACCACGCGCACCCGCACCGTGCCGGCATTGAGGTCCACCGCCGCGCCGGAGCGGTTCCAGGCCGTTACCGTCACCACGTCCTGCGCGCCGATCTGGGCGAGGAAGACGACCCCGGAAGTGGAGAGCGAGAAGGCGGCCTGCGCGAAATCGCCGGGGCGCGCGCCGGGCAGCGGCACGTTGGTCTGCGCGCTGGCGCCGGCCGCGATGGAGGGCGGGTCCCAGGGGAGTTCGGCGGTCAGGTCGCGCCTGCCGTGCCGCAGATCCGGCAGGCCGTAGAGCACCGCGGGCGCGTGGCGCGGATCGCAGAACAGGCGCATCGCCCGCACCTCGTAGTCGGCCGAGAGCCGCGCGAGGCCGATGACGGCATAGGCGACATCGGGCGCGAGGCGGATCGCCTGCAGCCGCGTCAGCGTCGCATCCAGCATGTCCGCCGCGCCCTGCCACCACTTCGCCGTCGGGTTCCAGTTGAGCGACTGGCCGGAGGCGAGCACGCGCGGCCCGCCGGCATCGGTCAGCAGGTTCATCGCCGCATCGAAGGCCATCACCATCAGCCGCGGATTGTCGGCATCCACCGCCAGCGCGAAATCCTTGGCCGCGCGGGCATCCACCACGAAGCCGATCGCGCGGCCGCCGCCGAGCACCGCGCCGCGGTTCGTCAGCGTGATCTGATCGAGCGCGGGGAAAGCGTAGTCCGCAAGGACCGCGGGCGAGCCCGAGACGTTGGAGGACAGCACGGCGAGCTGCTCGAAGCCCGTCTCCGCCGCGTTCCAGCGGATCGCCGCGGCGCGGAGATTCGGCACCGACGCGATCTCGCGGCTGGCGAGCAGATGCGGCGCGGCCTGGTGCAGCGCGCGCACCGTGCCGCCGAGCCGCGTGGCGCCGGGCGCGTGCTCGATCTCCACCTGGTAGGCCTGGCTGGCCCAGGCGACCTCATAGACATGGTCCTGCGCGCCGGCGGTGTGGCGCGCCACGGTCGGCGAGCAGCCTTCCATCCTGAGCGCGCGGGCCAACACGGCGCGGCTGTTGACCTCGCAGAGGAAGGGGATGCCGGCGATGCCGGGCTTGTCCGCCACGTTCAGCTCAAAATTCGGGCCGTCGAACAGGTGCCGGTTGTGCGCGACATAGGCGCCCGGCGCGGCGGAGAGGCGGATGCCGAAGCGATCGAGCGTCGGATGCAGCGCGCTCGCCACCGCGAAATGGCCGCCATAGTAGCGGACGGAGGTGTTCCACGCCGCCGCGGTCGCGGCGCGGACATCGAGCCCGATGCGGTTGTTGACGATGCGGCCCAGCACCAGCGTCGTGTCCTCGAAGCCGCGCTCGTCGCCCAGGGTGCGCAGGCCGATGGTGAAGCCCGCGACCTCGCGCAGCTCGACCAGGCTGGCATCGAGGTTGCGCAGAACGATGCCGATATCGGCCTCGTCCAGCCAGTCGGACTGCGTGGCGCGCAGCACGGTCAGGCCGGTGAGGATCTTCCGCGCGTTCCGCGCCGCGCCGCCATCGCCGATGGTCAGCGCCGCCTGGCCGGCAGGGCCGGCATAGAGGATCGCGCCGCGCATGATCAGGCCCGCCGCCGCGCCCGGCAGCGTCAGCGGCAGCGTGGTGCGGAAGCTGCCCTCGCCGATCAGCAGCGTGCGCCCGGCGGCCGCGGCGGCGTTCATCGCGGCCTGGAGCGCCGGGCCGTCATCGGTGGCGCCGTCGCCGAGCGCGCCGAAATCGCGCGCCGAGAGACGCTCGCCGAGCTTGTCCTCGGCGGTGCGCGGCACGGCGCCGGGATAGGGTGCGGTGAGCAGGCCGGATTCGCGCGGGAACACCGCCGCATCGCCGTTCGCGTCGAAGCCGAGCAGGCGGTTGGCGCGGCTGCCGCGGATCGGCAGCAGGAGCTGGCCGCCGACCTCGGAAGGGTCCTGCCGCAGCGCGGAGCCGATTTCCTCGCGCTGTTCCTGGAGCACGGCGACGAGGCGGTCGAGCTCGTCGTTCAGCGTGCGCGCGCGCAGCAGGCCGTTGTCCTGGAAATCGGTGTTGCGCTGCACGCGCACGCGCCGGCGCAGCGTGACGGTCGTGCCGCTCGCGGGCGGCACGGCGAGGGTGGCGATGCCGCCCTCGCTCGCGCCGGCGCCGCTGACGGCATAGCCGCCGTTCAGCACCACGGCGCCGACGCGGATCTCGAGATCCTGGGCGGCGAAGATCGGGAAGGGGAAGGCGAAGGCGGTGCGCGTGCCGTCGCCGACATACTGCACGCGCGGCGCGACATCGCCGATGCGGATGTGCTCGGACATCTGGGGCTCCGGGACGGAAGGGATGGGGCAGGGTTGCGCGGGGTCGTCCCCCCGCCCTGCCCCGCCCCGTGAACGGGGGAGGGAAGCGGTCAGTCCAGCAGGCTGCGCAGCGAATTGCCAAAGCTCGCGCCGGCGCGAAGCCAGGGCACGAGCGCGCCATTGTCCGCGAGCAGGCTGCGCCGGCCCGCGGACAGCCGCGCGGCGAAGAGCGTGTCCGAATCGGCCTGCGCCGCCGCGGCATCGCGCGCGAAGCCGGCGGCGAGCGCGGCGCCCGAGCCTTCGTCCGGCGCGACGCCGCCGGCCGCGAGCCGCGCCCGCGCCGCGGCGGTGGTGCCGGCCAGCCGTGCGTCCCGCGCGCGGGCCTCGGCGGCCTGCTGCGCGGCAAGCTGCTGCGCGCGCGCCTCGTTCTGCGCGCGGGCGGCATCCACCTGCTGGCGCGACTGGGCGGACTGCACCTGCGCCTGGCGGACGCCGGCGAAGACGGTGGCGCCCGCGCCCAGCAGGGTCGCGATCGGGGCGAGCTGGGCCATCAGTCGGTCATCCTCATGTCGGTGGTGACGGAAAGCAGGTTGAGCGGCAGCGGCGCATCGCCCTCGACGCGCCAGAGCGGCGCCATCGCATCGCGCCGCCAGCCGAGCGCGCGCAGCATCACATCGCCGGTGAAGGGCGCGGGCGCCGCATCCAGCAGCGGCGTGTCGAGCCGCTGGAACGGCACGGCCGCGAGCCCCCGCCCGAGATCCACGCTGAAGGCGGGCGTCGCCAGCAGGCGGAAGGTGGCCGAGACGAGGCGCACCGGCGCCGCGCCCGCGCCCTGACCGGTGGCGAGCTGCGCCGGCAGCGGCTCGATCACATGGCGGAAGGCAAGCCCCGCCTGCACGCTGCGCGCCGGCGGATCGAGCGCGATGCGCCCCTCCGCGACCGTCGCCGCGCCGCGCGGCGCGCCATCGGCGAGGACGGCGACCTCGCGCCCTTCAAGGTGATCGAGGCCGCTCCACTCCTCCCGCGGCGAAGCCGCGCTGCCGGCGAGCGCGGCATCGAGGCCGATTGCGGCGTCGAAGCGTTCCAGCCGGTGCGTGCCGTCGCGCTCCACCACCGCATGCACGCGGCCATCGGTCTCGGCCACCGCGCGGAAGGCGCCGGCCGTCTCCTGCCTGGTCCAGGCGATGACCTGCTCGGCGCGGTAGAGCGTGAGCGTGCCGATGCCGCCATCGGCCATCACCAGATGCAGCAGCCGCGCCGTCTGGTCATAGGCCATCGAGACCGGCCGCGCGACGAGATGCCGCGCGACCAGGCCGAGGTCGTTGGCCTGGTAGGCATCGGCGACCTCGGTATAGGCGAATTCGTGCAGGCCGAGCCCGCTGCGCGCGACGAACACCGTGGCGCCGTCCACGTCCACCGGCGGCACCATGCGGTCCACCAGGCTGCCGATGCGCGTCTGCCGGCGGAGCTGGATGGAGGCCGGCGTCAGCGGATCGCCGCTCACCATCCATTCCGCGCCGGAGGTGAAGACCTGGAGATGGCGGCCGGAGAAGACCGCGCGGATCGCGTTCACCTGGTCCGACATCAGCGCGAACTCGATCGCCTCGTCGTCGAGGCCGGTGCCGAGGTCGAAATCGCCGAGATCGCCGGTGCGCGAGAGCCAGAGCCGGTTCGGCAGGTCGCGCGCGCCGCCGAGCACGAGGCGGGCCTGGTGGAAGCAGGCCGAGACCGGCCAGCCGCGCGCCGTGCTGAAGGCCGCTTCCTCCCAGGCGGTGGTGACGAGCGTGTCCGGCAGCGTCTCCTCCACCTCCGCCAGCACGTAGTCGGCGGCGGTGAAGCCGGTGATGCGCAGCCGCCTGCCCTGGATGCGCAGCCGCGCGCCGACATGCTCGGGGCGGAACACGCCGGCGCCGGCCGAGACGCCGACGCTGCCGGCGGTCGCGGTCGCCTGCACGGTGACGCCGGGGTGGAAGTTGTGGAAGGGCTCCCGCGCGAAGGCGAAGTCGGCGATCGTCCAGCTCGTGTGGCTGGTGCGCGTGATGCGCTTCGGCGGCATCTCCGGATGGAACAGCAGCAGCGTGTCGGCGTTCTGCGTGAAGCCGAGCTGCGGCAGCATCGCCGCCGTCCAGGGCCCGGCGAGCGAGGCGACCTCGATGTCCTCCCGGAACACGCGCAGGCGCTGGTCGGCCAGCAGGAGGAGGTACGTCTGCTCGGTGTTGAACTCGAAGGGGATCAGCCGCGCCGGGCCGTCCAGCATCGCGACATGGACGAGGCCCGGGCGGCGCGCGACGCCGCCGGTGGGCTGGATGACGACGTTGCGCAGCCGCCGCGCGCCGTTCTCGAAGGCGCGCAGGTCGGTCCGGCCGAACAGCTCGGGCGCGAGCTCGCCGGCGGCGAAGCTCGACTTGATGCGGCGGATGGCGGCGGGCATCAGGGATGCTTTCCTCATCAGGCTCCGACCTGCGGCCTGCGAAGCAGGCCGAGGCCGCGAATGCGGCCCGCCGCGAGTGCGGCGAGCCAAGCGAAGCGCCGGCGACTGAGGGCGACATGCGCAGCATGTCGCGCGCCGGAGCGTCATCCCCTCACATCGACGAGGGGGAAGCCCTCGATGGCGCGCGGCGTGTCCTGCTGGCTGTCCACCTGGCGGGCGAGGCGGAGCTCCTGCTCGGCCAGGCGGAACAGGATCTGCGCGCGGGAGGCGCTCTCGGTCAGCGGCAGGCAGAACTCGGCGGCGAGGCGGGCGACGAGGGCGGCGGCGAAGAAGGGCGGGAAGGCGCTCTCGTCCGGGCGGAAGACGTAGGTGAGTGTCACCGCCTGCGCGTCGGCATGCAGCCGGTCCTCATGGATGCGGTAGGCGATGCCGCGCCCGCGCCCGAGGCTTCCGGCCGAGAGCGCGCGCAGGAAATCGGGCGGCAGCTGGAAGGCGGCGGCGAAATCGGCATGCGGTGTCGCGGCCAGCCGCGGCAGATGGGCCTGGCCGGTCGCGAAGGACCAGGGATGGGCGGAGAGCACGGCATCGCGCAGGCCGGGATAGAGATTCGCCGCGACCTCCGCTTCGGCGGTTCCGTCGGTGAGGGAGGCGATGGGCTGCGCGCCGAGGCGCAGCAGCGCGCGCGAGCAGAGCGCGACGGCGGTGATGGACATGGTGTCTCCGCAACACGAAGCCCTCCCCCTCAGGCGGGGGAGGGTTGGGTGGGGGTTCGAGGAGCAGGGCGCGCTGGATGATTGCACCCCCACCCGGGCCCTCCCCCGCGGGCGGGGGAGGGAGGGTCCATCATTCCCGTGCGCGCATCCGCACGACGCCCATGTCGTCCACCAGCACGGCGCCCTGGCTCATCATGTTGGAGACGAAATGCGCGGCGCGGTCGCCGTGCCAGGTGACGTCGGTCTGCACCTCGGCCGCGGCGGCATGGCCGATCGCGGTGCGGTGGTAGAAGTAGCAGTAGCGGAGCAGCCCGGCCTTGGTCAGGCCGGAATGCGGCATCCAGAGCGCGCCGAGCCAGCGCTTGGCCTGCGTGCCGCGCCAGGGCAGCTCGTCGGCGCCGACATAGTCGGCATTGGCGAACTCCTCGATCTCGAGCAGCTGGCTCCACTGCTTCCAGCCGACCACCGCGTAGCGCTGGCCGTCATCCGGCACGTCGGCCGCGCCCATCATCTCGAAGGCGAGCAGCACCTTCTGCTTGGTGAGGCCGTCGGCATCCGTCGTGCCGGTCGCGGTGCCGAGCGCCTCGCGCGTGCCGGTGTCGAGCGCGCCGATCACCAGCTCGTCGGTCTTGCGGCCGAGCGCATAGGCGCCCGCATTGGCGATCACCTCGCGCTCGTCGAGGTTGGTCTTGAGCTCGTCGAGCCGGTCCACCCAGTCGCCGGCGTAGTAGTCCTGCAGCACGCACTCGACCTGCGCGTGCTCGAGGTTCATGACGGGGACGTTGCCGTGCCGCGTCTTGGCCGCGGCGGTGCCCTTGCCGACCTTGGGGAAGAAGGTGGAGGAGCCGGTGACGCCGGTCTTGCTGCGCACGGTCCGGCGCAGCTTGGAGCCCTGGCGCTGATAGGCCTCGTGCACCTCGGCCTGGAACTGCTTGGCGAAGACGGCGTCGATCTGGATGCTGCCGGACATGGCAGGTTCCTTCTGGATCAGGGTTCGGGGGGATGCGCGTTCGCCGCCGTTGGCCTTGCGGGCGGCGGCGTCGGCGCGGCGCGCGCAGGCCCCGCCAGGGGTTGGCTGCGCGCGGGAGCAGGGCGGGGCGGATGGGAGCCGCAGGCTCGACCATCCGCCCCGCATCCGGCGCCTCGACCGGGGGAGCGCGGGAGGCGCCGGAAGGCGGTCAGGCGGCGGGGACGGAGGAGCGGGCCGGCGACGTCATGCCTTGCCGACCAGGCGGCGGAAGCCCTCCGTGACGCGCTGGACGAATTCCGGCTCGCGCGAGCGCCAGTAGCGCGGGTCGCGCATCATCTTCCGCAGGTCCGCCTCGTCGGGTGCGGTCTCGGCGGCGGCGTCGCGCGACAGCGGCGGCTCCTTCGCGCCCATCATCCGGTGCATCGCCAGCACGCCCTCGGCCGTCGTCGCCAGCGCGTCGAACACCGCCTCGGAGAGGTTGGCGCGGCCCCAGGCGGCGATCTGCGGCGCGAGGCGGCGGAACCGGTCCTCGCCGCCGAAGGCGGCCTGCAGCTTCTCGCGCTGGCGGCCGGCCTCGAACTCGCCGGCCGCCTCGGCGATCAGCGGCATCAGCCGCTCGGCGGCGAGGTCATAGACGAGCTGCGCCTGGCGGCAGGTGAAGCCCGCCTCGTGCAGGCGGCGGTTGACCTCGGGGTCGGGGCCGCAGAGGTCATGCGCGGCCTTGATCTCGTAGCCCTCCGGCGCGTCCGGCACGCCGAGCAGGCTGCGCCAGCGCGCGCGCTCCTCCTCCGGCGCGTCGGCGCCGGGCGGGGAGAGGCGGCGGGCGAGCGCGCGCTCCAGCTCCAGGTAGGATTTCAGCAGCGCCTCGACGCGCAGCGCGCCGGTGGCGCCGTCCCGGAACTTTTCCGGTATGTCAGCCGTGATGTCGCGTTCGCTCTTCTGCGAAGGCGTCGTGTCGAGAAGGTTCTCGGACATGCCGCAGCTCACTCCTGGTTGGTGGAATCTGGCGTGATGGATGCTTCCGGCCGGAGGATTTCCGGCGGCACGCCGAGCGTCGAGGCGAGCCAGCGCGCCGCGGCGGCGCCATCCAGCGTCTCCCGCGCCGCGCCGCCGAGCCCTGCCGCCGCCTGGAGGAACAGCAGCGTGTCGGCGGCATCGGCGCGCGCCTGCACGCGGGCCAGCGGCGAGGCATAGACCAGCCGCACCTCGCGCCCGTCGAGCGTGACGGGCGGCACCTCGCCGCGCCGGCGGAGGATGCCGAGGCAGCGCGCGATCAGCGGTGTCAGCAGCTCCGACTGGAGCCGGCCATAGGTCGCGCCCAGCAGCCGCGCGGCCGCGGAAGCGCGCTCCAGCACCTCGGTCGCGGTCATCGGCGCCTTCTCGGCGGCGGCGATGCGGTCCGCGAGCAGCGCGCCGCGGATCCGCGCGCGCAGGTCCTGCAGCACGATCTGCGAGACATCGAAATTGCCCGGCGCGGCGAGCGGCGTGAGGCCGGCCGAGCCCTGCGCCTTCGGGATGATCGCGCCGGGCACGAGGCGGATCGTCGACGGGTTCAGCACGCCGTCATCCTCGGCCTGCCAGATCCCGGTCGCGGCGATGGACGCGTTCTTGAGGATCAGCTCCACCACCTTGTTGGCGGTGCGGATGTCGGGCAGCGCCTTGGCCACCGGGCCGCGGCCATAGGTCTCGCCGGGCAGCTTCAGCCAGCGGAAGCCGACATAGGGGTTCTCGGCGAAGCCGCCCTCGGCGAGCAGCGCCGGCGGGCCGGCTTCGGCATCGAGCACGACGGCGAAGCGGTGGCCGTGCCGCGCATCGGGCCAGGCGGCTTCCACCACCCGGTGCCGCGCCGCCGCATCCGCATCGCGCCCGCGGCGCGGCAGCGCGGCGCCCGGCCAGCGCGCCGCGATCTCCGCCTCGGTGAGGCGCAGGCTGCGGAAGACGGTGTCGAGCCGGCCGGCGCCGCCTTCCTCCAGCACCGCCTCGCGCAGCGGCACGGCGCGGAAGTTGAGCGCGGAGGCCTCGCCGGGCGGCGCCTCCTCGATCGCGAGCACGCCGGTGCCGGCGACGACGAGATCGAGGAAGGCCTGGTGCAGCTCGAGCGCGAAGTTGGAGCGGTCGAGATGGAGCTGGAGCGTCTCGGCGGCGTCCGCCAGGCTCCGTGCCAGCGCCTGGTCCTGCGCCGCGGCCAGGTTGCGCGCGGGGGCGAGGGCGAACCAGCGCGACCAGGGCGGCGCGAGTTCCGCGAGCAGCGAGGCGGCGAGCTGCTCGGCGGCGTCGGCCGCCGTCGCGTCGAACAGCGGCGCGCTGCCGGGGGCGGGCAGGGCGTGGTCGTAGCAATCCTGCCAGGTCGCCTCGAGCGGGCGGCGGCGGGCTGCGGCGGCGGCCTGGCGCGCCAGGATCTCCTCGGCTTCCATGCCGCTCATTCCCCGAGCAGCGTCTTGCGCGCGGCGCCGGCCGGCAGCGGCGCGAGCACGCCGCGCGCGCCGGTCGCGATGGTGCCGGCGAGCCCGAGCCGCGCGCGCTCCACCGCGCGCAGCCGTGCCTGGCGCGCGGCCTCCTCGGCGGCGGCGGCGTTGCGGGCATTGGCCTCGGCCGCGCTCTCGACAGGCGGCGCGGCGATCGCCACAGGCTTCGGCGCGCTGAACAGGCCACCCATGCGCGTGTCCTTCGGTCTGGGAATGCGGGGCCCCGGCGGCCGAAAAGGCGAAGGCCCGCCGGGCGGGAGCCGGGCGGGCCTTCGAGTTCGGAACCGGGGAGGAGGTCGCCGCGGGACGCAAATCGCCCCGTGGCGAAGCCGTGATAGCCGGCCCTCAGGAGGGAGTCAAGACTTTTTTCCTATCATCGGAGGATTTCTTCGCCGCCTCGCCGCCCAGCGCGCGGAACAGGCCATGCGGCGTCAGCGCGAAGGGCGCGCCATCGCCGAGCAGCGCGCGGCAGAGCCCGACGCAGTTCAGCGGCAGCAGCCCCGGCAGACGGCGCGGCGCGGCCGGCCCGGGCGCGAAGGGGCCGAGCACGGCCAGCCCGGCGCGCCGGTAGAATCCCGGCAGGTCGAAGCCGGCCGGCACCGCGAGGCGGGAGACGAGCAGCCGCCTCGACAGCGGATCGAGCACCGTCCAGCCCCCGGCATCGGCGAGCGCGGCGAAGCAGTGCCGGAAGCCGGGGCGGAGCAGGCGCAGCCAGGGCTGGTCCGCCTCGCCGCCGAAGGCGATCCAGACCTGCTGGGTGCCGGCGGCAAGGCGCCGATGCGCCGCCCCCGTCATGCGCGCGGGCCGGGGAAGGCGATCACCTCGCCCATCGGCTCGAGGCCCCGCGGCGGACCGCTCACTATGCCCTTCTGGCGCAGCGGGAAATCCAGCCGCTCCATCGCCTCCCGCCACAGCCGGGCATCGCCGCGCTCGGCGGGAAAGCGCGGGTTGGGTGCGGTGCCGCGCTCGCCCCACAGCTTCATCACGCGGGCATGGTGCAACTCGATCCGGCGCTGGCGGTAGAGCCGGTCGAGGCATTTCACCACATCGTCCGGCTCGCAGGGGCGGATCACCGTGCCGCGCCCGGCGGCGAGCCTGGCGCCGTCGCGGCGCGCGGTGAGCGCGGCCATGGTCCAGAACCAGGCCTCCTCGGCGGAGGCGAAGGGCTCCGCCTTGGCGAGGCTGGCCAGGATGGCGGTGCGGATGGGGGCGAGGGGCATGGATCGGGGGCTCCGGCTGCGCGTTCCGAACAAAACAGGAACAAAGCGAAGCTAGCCAATTCTACCCCGCGTTGCAAGGCACAGTTTCCTATTGCCACGCGACTCGAAACCTAGGATGTGATGCCCAGGAACCGGACGGCCCGATTCGCCCCCGACTTACCAAGAGGAACAGATGCGCCACGAGGATGTCTGGCGGGCCATCGACGCGCTGGCCGCCGAGCACGGGCTCTCCGCCTCGGGCCTGGCGCGCAAGGCCGGGCTCGACCCCACCGCCTTCAACCCGTCCAAGCGCACCGGCCCCGATGGCCGCGCCCGCTGGCCCTCCACCGAGAGCGTGGCCAAGGTGCTGATGGCCACCGGTACCGGCATCGAGGCCTTCGCCGCCCTCGTCACCGGCGCGCCCGCCCTGCCGCGCGGCCGGGCGCTGACCGGCCGGCACATCCCGCTGATCGGCCTCGCCCAGGCCGGCGGCGAGGGCTTCTTCGACGATGGCGGCTACCCGGTCGGTGGCGGCTGGGACGAGATCGCGGTGCCCGACGTGCCCGATCCCAACGCCTATGCGCTCGAGATCAGCGGCGATTCGATGGAGCCGGTGTTCCGCGACGGCGATCGGGTCATCGTCTCCCCCGGCGCGCCGGTGCGGCGCGGCGACCGCGTGGTGGTGCGCACCCGCAAGGGCGAGGTGATGGCGAAGGAGTTGCTGCGGCAATCGGCCCGGCGGGTGGAGCTCGCCAGCCTCAACCCCGCGCATCCGAACTACAGCTTCGGCCTCGACGAGATCGCCTTCATGCACCGCATCGTCTGGGCCAGCCAGTGACGCGCCCCCCGGGCGCGCTATATCGACGCCATGCCTCTCGACGCCGACCTTCTGTATGACCGTCGCCGGCTCAAGCGCCGGCTTTCCGTCTGGCGCGCGCTCGCGGTGCTCGGCTTCGCCGGGCTGCTGCTCGGCGCGCTCGCCTGGCGGAGCGACCCGACCGGGCTGCTGCCCGGCAGCGAGCATGTCGCGCGGCTCGCCGTGCAGGGCTTCATCGGCGATGACCGCCGCGTCGCGCAGGCCCTGGACCGCGCCCGGCGCGATGGCGCGACGCGCGCCGTGCTCGTCGCCATCGACAGCCCCGGCGGCAGCGTCGCCGGCGGCGAGGCGCTGCACGCCGCCCTGACCCGCCTCGCCGAGGCCAAGCCGGTGGTCGCCGTGATGGGCGGCACCGCCGCCTCGGCCGGCTACATGGCAGCCCTGCCCGCCGCGCGCATCTTCGCCCGCGAGGCCACGGTGACGGGCTCGATCGGCGTGGTGCTCCAGAGCCCCGACGTCTCGGAGTTCCTCGCCCGGCTCGGCATCTCGATGCAGAGCCTCGCCTCCGGCCCCTTCAAGGACCAGCCGAGCCCCTTCCGCCCGCTGACGGAGGAAGGCCGCGCGGAGATGATGCGCGTGGTCGCCGACCTGCACGACCAGTTCGTCGGCCGCGTCGCCGCGGGCCGCGGCATGGCGCCCGAGCAGGCGCGCGCGCTCGCCGATGGCCGCGTCTTCACCGGGCGGGAGGCGGTCGGCCTCGGCCTCGTGGACGCGATCGGCGGCGAGCCGGAGGCCCGCGCCTGGCTCGCCGAGGCCCGCGGCGTGCCCGCCGGCCTTCCCGTCCGCGACATCGAGACGAGGGGCTTCGCCGAGCGCAATCTCGGGGCGGCGATGCAGGCCGTCTGGCAAGGTCTGATGGCGGAATGGCTGCTCGTTGACCGTTTCCGCGCGGTTTGGCAGCCTTTCGGTCGCTGAGAGACCCGGGGGGCGGCGGTCATCCATGACGCGATCGGAACTGATCGCCCAGTTGGCGGCAACGAACCCCCATCTGCGGCAGCCGGATGTGGAGCTGATCGTCTCCACCATCTTCGACGAGATCACCGAGGCGCTGGCCCGCGGCGACCGGGTGGAGCTGCGCGGCTTCGGCGCCTTCAGCATCAAGCGGCGGGAGCCGCGGACCGGGCGCAACCCGCGCACCGGCACCACCGTGTCCGTCTCGGCCAAGGCGGTCCCCTACTTCAAGCCGGGCAAGGAGCTGCGCGAGCGGGTGAATGGCGGCCCGCTCCAGGCCCCGCCGCGCAAGGCCCGCGCCCCGGCGGGGTAGCTTCCGGCGCGCGGCAGGCCAGCGTAGAGCATCGGTCGGCTCAAGGGAGTTGCCATGCGCTGGGTGCTGTTCCTGCCGCTGCTCGTGCTGCTCGCCCTCTTCGCGCTGTCCAATCCGCAGGAGGTCGAGATCCGTCTCTGGCCCTTCGATGCCGCGTGGGTCTCGCCGCTCGGCCTGGCCATGCTGCTGTTCGGCGCCGCCGCCTTCCTGCTCGGTGCCTTGCTCGTCTGGGCCGCCGCCGTGCCGGAACGCCGGCGCGCCGCCCGCGTCGAGCAGGCGGCGCGGCTGATCGAGGCGGAGCTCGCCAGCCTCCGCGCGCGGGAGGAGCAGGCGCGGCGCGACGCCGATATGGGCCGCGTGGCGGAGGCCGAGGTGCTGCCCTCCCGTTCGGCGGGGGGGGCACGATGAAGCCGGGGCGCTGCGGCCTCTGCGTCGCGCTCGACGCGCCGGACCTCGCCACGGCGGAGGGCTGGGCGCGCACCGTCGCGCCGCATGCGGGGCTGCTCAAGGTCGGGCTCGAGCTCTTCTCGGCCGAGGGCGGCCAGGCGGTGCGCCGGATCGCTGCGCACGGGCCGGTCTTCCTCGATCTCAAGCTGCACGACATCCCGAACACGGTGGCCGGCGCGGTGCGGTCGCTGAGCCCGCTGCGGCCGGCCTGGCTGACGATCCATGCCGCGGGCGGGTCGGCGATGGTCGCCGCCGCGCGGGCGGCGGCGGAGCAGGCGGGCGGGGCGGGGCGCATCCGCCTGCTGGCCGTGACGGTGCTGACCAGCCTCGATGCCGCGGCGCTCGCCGAGACGGGGGTGGCCGGCGGGCCGGTGGAGCAGGTGCTGCGACTCGGGCGGCTTGCCGTGGCGGCGGGCGCGGATGGGCTCGTGTGCAGCCCGCAGGAGGTCGCGCCGCTGCGCGCGGCGCTCGGCCCGGAGGTGGCGCTGGTGGTGCCGGGCGTGCGCCCCGCCGGCAGCGCGGCCGACGACCAGGCGCGCACCGCGACGCCGGAGGAGATGGCGGCCGCGGGCGCCGATTTCGTCGTGGTGGGCCGGCCGATCACGAGGGCCGCCGATCCCGGCGCGGCGGCGGCGGCGATCGCGGCGGCGCTCCGCGCGTGACCGTCGCGGTCAAGATCTGCGGCCTGAACGACGCCGCCGGCATGGCGGCCGCCATCGCCGCCGGCGCCGATTTCGTCGGCTTCGTCTTCTTCCCCCCCTCGCCGCGCGCGGTGACCCCGGCGCAGGCGGCGTCGCTCGCCCGGCCCGGCCCGCTCAAGGTCGGGCTGTTCGTGGACCCGACCGACGAATTGCTCGCGGCAACCCTCGCCACCGCGCCGCTCGACATCCTGCAGCTGCATGGCGAGGAGACGCCGGCGCGCTGCGCCGCGATCCGCGCGCGGTTCGGCCGGCCGGTGATGAAGGCGCTCGGCATCGCGGCGCCGGCCGATCTCGACCGGCTCGCCGACTACGCCCCCGTGGTGGACCGCTTCCTGCTGGACGCCAAGGCGCCGCCCGGCGCGCCGCTGCCCGGCGGCAATGCCGCCCCCTTCGACTGGACGCTCACCGCCGGCCGCGCCATCCCGCGCCCCTGGCTGCTCGCCGGCGGCCTCACGCCCGACAACGTCGCCGAGGCCATCGCCGTCTCCGGCGCGCCGGGGGTGGATGTGTCCTCCGGCGTCGAGAAGGCGCGCGGCGCGAAGGATCCGGCGCGGATCGCGGCGTTCGTCCGCGCCGCGCGCGGGGGATGATCCGCGCCGCGACGCCGGCGGATGCCGCCGCGCTTGGCGCGATGCACGCCGCCGCCTGGGCCGAGGCCTATCCGCCCCTCGTCGCCGCCGGGCTGCTGCCGCAGGCGCTGTTCGCCGAGCTGACCGACCCGGCCCGCCGCGCCGCGAGCTGGGCGGCGATCCTGGCCGCGCCGCTGCTGCCCGGCGGCATCCTGCTGGCCGAGGCGCCGGGCGTGGTCGGCTTCGTCTCCGTCACGCCGGCGCGCGATGCGGCGCTCGGCACGGCGGGGGAGGTGACGGGGCTGTATCTGCGCCGCCGCGTCCAGGGGCGGGGCCTCGCGACGGCGCTGCTCGCCGCCGGCTTCGGCGTGCTGCGCGGGGCGGGCTTCGGCGATGCCGGCGCCTGGTGCCTCACCGGCAATGCCCCGGCCGAGCGGTTCTATGCCGCGCGCGGCGCGGCCCCCGGCCCCAGCCGGACCGAATGGCGCGGGCCGCATGCGCTGCGCGAGACGGGATGGGTCTGGCGGTCCCTGTCGCATCCCGCCCGAGCGCGCTAAGAGCGTGGCGAAACCGGGGTGACGCCAGTGAACAAGCCGCTTCCCAACTCCCTCCGACAGGGCCCGGACGCCCGTGGCCGCTTCGGCGACTTCGGCGGCCGCTTCGTCGCCGAGACGCTGATGCCGCTGATCCTCGAGGTCGAGCGGGCCTACGACGCGGCGAAGAAGGATGCCGCCTTCCAGGCCGAATGGCGCCGGCTGCTGACGCATTACGTGGGCCGCCCGAGCCCGCTCTGGTTCGCGGAACGCCTGACGGCGCATCTGCGCAAGGGCGCGCCCGCGGGGATGGGCGCCAAGGTCTATTTCAAGCGCGACGAGCTGAACCACACCGGTGCGCACAAGATCAACGCGGTGCTCGGCCAGATCCTGCTGGCGAAGAAGATGGGCAAGACACGCATCATCGCCGAGACCGGCGCGGGCCAGCATGGCGTCGCCACCGCGACGGCCTGCGCGCTGATGGACCTGCCCTGCGTGGTCTACATGGGTGCGACGGATGTGGAGCGGCAGCAGCCCAACGTGTTCCGCATGAAGCTGCTCGGCGCCGAGGTCCGCCCCGTCACCTCCGGCGCCGCGACGCTCAAGGACGCGATGAACGAGGGGCTGCGCGACTGGGTCGCCAATGTCCACGACACCTACTACTGCATCGGCACCGTGGCCGGCCCCCACCCCTATCCGCAGATGGTCCGCGACTTCCAGAGCGTGATCGGCGAGGAGGCGAAGGCGCAGATGCAGGCGGCCGAGGGACGGCTGCCGGATGTGCTGGTCGCCGCGGTCGGCGGCGGCTCCAACGCGATGGGCCTGTTCTTCCCCTTCCTCGACGATGCGGGCGTGGAGATGATCGGCGTCGAGGCCGCCGGCCGCGGCCTCGACACGCAGGAGCACGCCGCGGCGCTCTCGCGCGGCAGGCCCGGCGTGCTGCACGGCAACCGCACCTATCTGCTCCAGGACGGCGACGGGCAGATCACCGAAGCGCATTCGATCAGCGCCGGGCTCGATTACCCCGGCGTCGGGCCCGAACATTCCTGGCTGCACGAGATCGGCCGCGTGCAGTATGTCGGCGCGACGGATGACGAGGCGCTGGCCGCCTTCCAGCTCTGCTCGCGCCAGGAAGGCATCATCCCGGCGCTCGAGCCCGCGCATGCCCTGGCGCATGTGATCAAGCTGGCGCCGACGCTGCCGCAGGACCGGATCATCCTCATGAATCTCTGCGGCCGCGGCGACAAGGACATCTTCACGGTGGCGCGCCACCTGGGCGAGAGCATCTGACATGAGCCGCATCCACCAGGAATCCGCGCGATGAGCCGTATCGCGACCCACTTCGCCACGCTCAGGGCCGAGGGGCGCGGCGCGCTCGTCACCTTCCTCACCGGCTTCGACCCCGATCGCGAGACCTCGCTCGCCATCCTCCGCGGCCTGCCCGCGGCGGGCGCCGACGTGATCGAGATCGGGGTGCCCTTCACCGACCCGATGGCCGACGGCCCCTCGATCCAGAAGGCCGGCCAGCGCGGGCTGAAGGCCGGCGCGACGCTGCCCGGCGTGCTCGACCTGGTGCGCGCCCTGCGCGCGCAGGAGCAGGCAGTCCCGGTCGTGCTGATGGGCTACTACAACCCGATCCTGGCCTTCGGCGTGCCGCGCCTCTGCGCCGAGGCCGCCGCCGCCGGGGTGGACGGGCTGATCATCGTGGACGTCCCGCCCGAGGAGGCGGACGAGGTCGAGCCGCATGCGAAGGCGCATGGCCTCGACCTGATCCGCCTGATCGCGCCGACCACCGACGAGGCGCGGCTCCCGCGCGTGCTCGGGGCGACGACGGGCTTCATCTACTACGTCTCGATCACCGGCATCACCGGCACGCGCAGCGCGGACTATGCCTCGCTCTCCCCGGCGATCGCGGCGCTGAAGCGGCACACGGACCTGCCGGTCGCAATCGGCTTCGGCATCCGATCCCCCGAGCAGGCGGCCGTGGCGGCGCGGGTGGCCGATGGCGCGGTGGTCGGCACCGCGCTGGTGGACACGCTGGCCGCGACGCTGGACGAGGCCGGCCGCGCCACGCCGCGGACCGCGCCCGCGGTGCTCGACGTCGTGTCGGGCCTGGCCGCCGCCGTCCGAGGCGCGCGGCGCGCGGCCTAGGCTCAGTTCAGCCGGCGGTGGCCGCGCTGGCGGCCGCGTTGCGGCAGGCGGGCGATGCCGATCGGGTCGAAGCCGCCGGCGCCCGACGCATGGCGCAGGACGAGGTCGAGGAAGATCTCCGCCGCCTCATGCGCGGCGCGATAGACGGGGTCGTGCCGCCAGGCGGTCAGCAGCGCCTCGGTCGGGGCCAGGGGGCGACGCATCAGGACGCGGCCCGGGCTTGCATCGGGCGATGACCGATGCCTGCATGGGACGCCATCCCCGGCGCGGGGGGGATGGCCGGGGTGGCAAGCGGCGCCGGGGGGGGCTTCGCCATCGTCTCGTATACTTCCAACAATCACTCCGGTGACAATGCCTGCTTTGCCTCGAAAAAACAAGTTCAGATTAATTTTTATACAAATGAGATGTGCGGCGCAGGCCTGTGGACAGCGCATGGATGTCAGGAAGTGTCAGCGACGCGACACGCCGCGCGGCCGTGCCGGCGGCCCGGCACGCCCCCCCTTGCGGCACCGGCCCCGCCGCGCCTACTCCGCTGCGCGCCCGGGTTGCGGCCGGGCGGCAGGGATCTCCGATGAACTGGATCAGCGACTGGGCGCTGCCGAAGATCAAGGGCCTGTTCGGCGGGCCGCGCGAGGTGCCCGAGAACCTCTGGCACAAATGCCCCGCCTGCGAGCAGATGATCTTCCAGCGCGACCTCGAGCGGAACCTGATGGTCTGCACGAGCTGCGGCCATCACATGCGCCTCGCCGCCCAGGCCCGCATCAAGGCCACCCTCGACGAGGGCTGGTCGCGAATCGAGCTGCCCAAGGTGCCGGCCGATCCGCTCCGCTTCCGCGACCAGCGCCGCTACGCCGACCGGCTGAAGGACGCGCAGACCCGCAACGCGCTCGATGATGCCGTGGTCGTCGCGCATGGCGCGGTCGAGGGCCGCCGCGTCGTCGTCGCCGCCTTCGAGTTCGGCTTCCTCGGCGGCTCGATGGGCGCGGGCGTCGGCGAGGCGCTCGTCACCGCCGCGAAGCTCGCCGTGCTCCAGGACGCGCCGCTGATCGTCTTCACCGCCTCGGGCGGGGCGCGCATGCAGGAAGGCACGATCAGCCTGATGCAGATGCCGCGCACCGTGATCGCGACGCGCATGGTCAAGGAAGCCGGCCTGCCCTTCATCGTCGTCCTCTGCGATCCCACGACCGGCGGCGTCACCGCGAGCTTCGCCATGCTCGGCGACATCCAGATCGCCGAGCCCGGCGCGCTGATCGGCTTCGCCGGCGCGCGCGTGATCGAGCAGACAGTGCGCGAGAAGCTGCCCGAGGGCTTCCAGCGCGCCGAATACCTGCTCGAGCACGGCATCCTCGACATGGTGGTAAAGCGCCACGAGATGCGCGCCACCCTCGCCCGCCTGATCTCCCTGCTGCGCGAGAAGCTGCCCGCCCCGGTCCCCGCCAACGACATGCCGGCGCTGCCCGCACCCGAGGCCGAGGCGAAGCCCGCGTGATGCGTTTTTTTCGCCCTCAGGCGCCGGGCGCGCGCTCCGCGCGCTTGGCTCGCCGGACTTCCGGCGGGCCGCATTCCGGGACCCCATTGGCGTTGCAAGGCAACGCCAATGGGAACCCGTTGCGGCCTCGGCCGGCTGCGCCGGCCGGCAAGTCGCGCCAGGACCCCAGATGTCAGCCCTGACGCCTCAGCGCTCGGAAGCCATCATCGAGCGCCTGCACAGCCTGCATCCCAAGCTGATCGACCTCAGCCTCGGCCGCATGCGGCGCTGCCTGGACGCGCTCGACAATCCGGAGCGCCGCCTGCCGCCGGTCATCCATGTGGCGGGCACCAACGGCAAGGGCTCGACCTGCGCCTTCCTCCGCGCCATCGCCGAAGCCGCCGGCAAGCGCGTGCATGTCTACACCTCGCCGCATCTCGTGCGCTTCCATGAGCGCATCCGGCTCGCCGGGCGGCTGGTGGACGAGGCAACGCTGACGGAGGCGCTCGAGCATGTCGAGCGCGCCAATGGCGGCGAGCCGATCACCGTCTTCGAGATCACCACCGCCGTCGCGCTGCACCTGTTCGCGGAATCGCCGGCCGACCTGCTGGTGCTGGAAGTCGGCCTTGGCGGCCGCTTCGACGCGACGAACGTGGTGGATCGCCCGGTCGCGAGCGCGATCACCTCGATCAGCTTCGACCACATGGAGTTCCTGGGCGACACGCTGGCGAAGATCGCCTTCGAGAAGGCCGGCATCATCAAGCCGGGCGCCCCCTGCATCACCGGCGCCCAGCCGCCGGAGGTGACGGGCGTGCTCGCCGAGGTCGCCGCCGAGCGCAACGCGCCGCTCCGGCTCCGCGGCCGCGACTGGGACGTGGCGCGGCTGCCGGAGGGGCGGCTGCGCTGGCGCGATGCCGGCCTCTCGGTCGAGTTGCCGCTCGTCTCGCTGGAAGGGCCGCACCAGGCGGACAATGCCGGCATCGCGATCGCGGCGCTGCGTGCCTGGAACCCGCCCTGGCTGACCGAGGCGGCGATCATCGGCGGCGTCGCGCGGGCCGAGTGGCCGGCGCGGATGCAGCGGCTCAGCGGCCGGCTCGCCGCGCTGCTGCCGGCGGGGTGGGAGCTCTGGCTGGATGGCGGGCACAATGCCGGCGCGGGGGTGGTGATCGGCCAGCATCTCGCCGAGGCGTTCCGGGACCGCCCGGCGCATCTGCTGGTGGGGATGAAGGGCGGCAAGCAGTCGGCCGAGTTCCTCAGGCCCCTCCTGCCCCATGCCGCGACCGTCTGGGCGGTGCGGGAGCCGGGGCAGCACCTGGCGATGCCGGAGGCGGAGATCGTCGCGGCGAGCGGCGGGGTCGCGCGGATCGGCGGGACGATCGAGCAGGCCCTCCGCGCCGTGCCGAAGGACGGGCCGCCGGCGCGGGTGTTGATCTGCGGCAGCCTCTACCTGGCCGGCGAGGCGCTGAAGGCCGACCTGGGTTGATGATCTCCCTCCCCCGCTTGCGGGGAAGGGAGCGTGTTCACCCCAGCTTGCTCGCGACCCAGTCCTTCAGGGCGCTCTTGGGCAGGGCGCCGACCTTGGTGTCCACGGGCTTGCCGTCTCGGAACAGGATCATCGTCGGGATGCCGCGGACGGCGTAGTCGTTGGGCGTCATCGGGTTGTCGTCGATGTTGACCTTCGCGACGGTCAGCTTGCCCTCGTACTCCTTGGCGATCTCCTCGAGGAAGGGCGCCACGAGGCGGCAGGGGCCGCACCATTCGGCCCAGAAATCCACCAGCACCGGGCCCGGGGCCTCCAGTACGTCCTGGCGGAAACTGTCGTCGGTGACGGCCTTCGTGAGTTCGCTCATGGAGCAGTCTCCCTCGACGGCGCGGGGGCGCCGGCACTTGGTGGCAAGATCGTGGCGGCGCCGGTGCCGGTCAAGCAAGCCTCGCGATGACGAGGCCGCGTGGCCTCATGCGTCGGGCGCATGCGGGTCCAGCACGTCATCGGGCAGGCGCATGAATCGCGCGCCATAGGTCCAGACCAGCGCGCAGACGACCGGCCGGCCGGGGAAGGCAAGGCGCAGCACGGCGCGGTAGGCCGCCATCTGGCGGAGATAGGGCGCCGGCACCTCCTCGAGCCGGGCGGGCGGCGGGCGGTTGGTCTTGTAGTCCAGCACCAGCAGGCGCTCGGGGCCGACCAGCAGCCGGTCCACCTGGCCGCTCACCAGCCGCCCGCCGATCCGCCCGGCGACCGGCGCCTCCGCCAGGCTGCCCGGGCCGAAGGCGGCGGCGAGGTCCGGCTCGGCGAGCAGGGCCAGCACCTCGGCCAGGATCGCCGCCTGCTCCGCCGCCTCCAGCGCATGACCGGGCCGGGCGAGGAAGGCGCGCGCGGCGGCCTCCCGCGCCGCGGGCGCATGGTCGGGCAGGTGCTGGAGCAGGGCATGCACCAGCCGGCCGCGGCGGAAGCGCCGGCCGGTCGGGTCGGCGGCGCCATGCGGGGCGGCGGAGGGCGTCTCGTCCTCGGCCGGCACGGCGGAGGGGGTGAGCGGCGCCGCCCCCGCCTCGGCGGGCACCGGCCGGCGCGCCCAGCCGGGCAGCGGCGGGGGCGCGCGGGTCGCCGCGGCGTCGGCGGGGCGGACCTTGCCGGCCTGCGCTTTCTCATGGCGGAGCAGCACGGGGCCGAATCGCGCCTCAGCCGGGGCGCCGAAGCCCGCCGGGTCGAAGGCGGCCTCCTCGACCGCGCCGAGGGTCCGGAACCCCTGCTCGATCAGCCCGTACCAGCTCCCGGCCGGCCAGGGGGCATCCTTGGGCGGCTTGGGCTGCCAGCCGCAGACCAGCAGCCGGTCCTCGGCCCGGGTCAGCGCGACATAGAGCAGCCGGTTCTCCTCCTCCGCGCGGCGCGCCTGCTCGGCGGCCAGCAGCCGCGCGAAGGCCGGCGCATGGGCATCCTCGCGCGGCGCCCAGAAGGGCAGCGGCATGCCCCCTTCCTCATCCCAGCGCACGCCGCGCTCGCGCGGCGCGGTGCTCACGGTGTCGGGCAGGATCACCACCGGCGCCTGCAGGCCCTTGGCGCCATGCGCGGTCATCACCCGCACCGCCTCGCCCTCGGCCTGCTCGCGCTTGATCTCGGCCTCGCCGCGGCGCAGGCGATGCACGAAATGCTGCAGGCTCGGCGGGTGGCGGCGTTCATGCTCCAGCGCGGCGTTCAGCAGCTCGTCCAGCGGATCGGCGGCGTCGGGCCCGAGCCGTGCCAGCAGCCGCGCGCGGCCGCCATGCTCGCCGAGCACCTCCGCCAGGAGCGCATGCGGGGTGGCGAGGTCGGCGCGGTTCATCAGCCGCGCCAGCCACCCGGCTGCGAGTCCCTCCGGCGTGTCGCGCCCGCGTTCCTGGGCGAGCCGCGCCCACAGGCTGCCCTCCCGCCCCGCGGCAAGCGCGAGCAGGCGATCCTCGTCGAGCCCGATCAGCGGCGACTTCAGCACCGCGGCGAGCTGGAGGTCGTCCTCCGGCAGCAGCAGCACGTCGCAGAGCGCCAGCACGTCCTGCACCGCGATCTGGCCCGTCAGCGTCAGCCGGTCCGCCCCGCCGACCGGGATGTTGCGTTCCTTGAGCACGCGGAGCAGGCGCGGCACCAGCGGGCCGGTGCGCTTGCGCACCAGCACCAGGATATCGCCGGGGCGCATCTCGCGGCCACGCGCGGGCAGCATCTCGCCGCGTTCGAGCCAGGTGGCGATGCGCGCCGCCACCGCCTCCCCGAGCAGCGCCGCGCCGCTCGCCTGGCGGGTCGCCGTCTCCGGCACCGCCCAGGGCTCGGGCGGCGCGGCCGGGGCGGGTTCGAGCATCGGCCAGAGCTCGACGAGGCCGGCCTCGTCCCCGCGGTCGGCGCGGTGGGCCAGCACCTGGCCGTCCGCGACGACGCCCGCGCGGGCGGGGCCCTCGCGGAACACCGCGTCCACCAGGGCGAGGACAGGCGCGGTGGAGCGGAAGGAGACCTGGAGCGGCACCTCGCGGAACGCCGCGCCGACGGCCCGCGCCGCGCCGGCGAAATGCCGCTGCGAGGCGGCGAAGCCGGCCGGGTCGGCGCCCTGGAAGCCGTAGATGGACTGCTTCACGTCGCCCACGGCGAAGACGGTGCGGCCGGCGCGGGCCGCGCCCTCGCCGGCGAAGAACTCGCTGGTCAGCGCGGCGGCGATGCCCCATTGGGCGCGGTTGCTGTCCTGCGCCTCGTCGAGCAGGAGGTGATCGAGGCCGCCATCCATCTTGTAGAGCACCCAGGCGCAGCCGGGGTCCTCCAGCAGGCGCTCGGCGGCGAGGATCAGGTCCTCGTAGTCCATCAGGCCGCGCGCCTGCTTGCGCGCGGCGTAGCCCTCCAGCACCGGCCGGGCGAGGCCGAGCAGGGCGCGGGTCGCGGCGAGCAGGCGGCAGCCGCGGCGGGCGTCCTCGGCGGCCAGCACGCGCTCGGCCTCGGCGCGCAGTATTTCGACCGACTCCGCCTGCCGGGGACCGATGTCCTTCGTGCCGAGATTGGCGCGGACCGTGCCTTCCTTCGTCAGGAAGGTCCCGCACCACGCCTCCCAGCGCGCGGCGCGCCGCGCGGGATCGAGCGCGATCCAGCCGAGCACCGCGGCGCCGCGCGTCTGGTCGTTCTTGTTCCGGCTCGCGGCTTGCAGCCGGGCGGCGGCGACGAGTGCCGCGTCCGGCGCGGCGGCGCAGGCGGCGGCGATCACGGCGCCCTCGTCGGCCTCCGGCGCAAGGCCGAGCCGCGCGGCGAGCGCCGCGTCGAGCGCGGCGGGGGAGCCCGCCTTGCGGAGCGCCTCGGCCAGCCGGGCGCGATCGCGCGTCAGCGCCTTCACGAGATCGCCGAAGCGGTCCGGCGGCACGAGGCCGGCCAGCGCCTCCAGCGCCGCGCGCGGGGCGGCGCCGGCGAGCACGGCTTCCTGCGCCTCCGCCAGCAGCGCATCCGCTTCCGCGTCCTCGATCAGCGCGAATTGCGGCGAGAGGCCGGCTTCCAGCGGGAAGCCGCGCAGCAGGGACTGGCAGAAGGCGTGGATGGTGCTGATGCGCATGCCCCCCGGCAGGTCGAGGATGCGGGCCAGCAGGCCCCGGGCGCGGTCCAGCGTGGCGCGGTCCGGCGCCGCGCGGAGCAGCTCGCCGAGATCGGCGGCGAGCGCGGCTTCCGGCGCGACGGCCCAGCGCCCGAGCCGCCCGGCGAGGCGGTTGCGCATCTCCGCCGCCGCGGCCTTGGTGTAGGTGAGGCAGAGGATCGCCTCGGGCCGCGTGCCGGGCGCGAGCAGCAGGCGCAGCACCCGGTCGGTCAGCACCTTGGTCTTGCCCGAGCCGGCCGAGGCGGTGACCCAGGCGGAGGCGGCGGGATCGGCGGCGCGGGCCTGTTCCCGCTGCGCTTCCTCGCGGGGGGTCGCGGTCACTCGGCCTCCTCGGCCTCGGCCCATTCGGCGAGGCGGGAGAGGTGGTCGTAGTCGGTGCCGCGGGGCGCGCGGGCGGGATGCGGGCGGGCGAGGAAGGGGCGGGTGCCGAGCAGGAAGCCGTCCACCAGCGCCCCCAGCCTGTCGAGCGCATCGGCCGCCAGCCCGGCGACATCCTCCGCCTCGGTGAACAGCAGCGCCTGCTTGCCCGGATCCTGCCCGCCCGTGAGCTGCCAATAGGCCAGCAGGCGCACCGGCGCGGCCTGCACCCCGGCGAAGCCGCCGCCGATCGCGATCGCCGCTTCCAGCGGCAGCTGCGGGGCGGCGCCGTCCTCCAGCGCCCGCGCCGGGGGCGGCGTGCCGGTCTTGTAGTCGAGGATGGCGAGCGAGCCGTCGCCGTAGCGGTCCAGCCGGTCGGCGCGGCCGCGCAGCCGCACCTGGCCGCGCGGGCGGTTCAGCCAGAGCTCGCCCGGCACCTCGGTGACGCTGCCGGCGAGGCCGCCGTCGCGGCGCAGCGCCGCCTCCTGCCCGATCACCCAATCGCCGATCCGCGCGAGGCGCGGCCGCCAGAAGGCGGCGAGCCCCGGGCGCGGGCCCTGCCCGGCCAGCGCGGCGTCGGCGGCCCGGTCCCACAGCGCGCGCGCCGCGTCCTCTCCGGGCCAGGCGCTGCTGAGCCCGTCCACGAAGCGCTTCAGCGCGGCATGGACCAGGACGCCGTAGTCGAGCGCGCCGACATCGGCATCGAGGTCGTCGAGCCGGCGAAGCCGCAGGATGCGCCTGGCGTGGAAGGCGTAGGGGTCGGCCAGCAGATCGGTGACCTCGGTGACGCTGATCTCGCGCGGGCGGAGCGCCGGCGGCGGGTTCGGCGCGGGGCGCTCGACGGGCCGCGGATTGGCTGGATGGTCGAGCGCGCCGGCCCAGCCCGGGGCGTCGCTTGCGGCCAGCGCAAGGCCCTGGCCGGCGAGGAAGGTTTCGAGCCGGGTCAGCCAGCGGGCCGGGACCATCGGCGCGCCGCCGCGCCGCGCGGCGCGGGAGAGCACGGCCTCCGGCGCGGCGCAGGCGGCGAGCAGGAAATCGGCGGCGACGCGGCCGATGCGCTGCTCCGGCTCGGGCAGGCCGAACGCGGCGCGCATGCGGCGGTTCATCCAGGGGCCGGGATCGGTGGCGAGCGGCCAGACCGTCTCGTCCAGCGCGCCCAGCACCACGCGGTCGAAATGCAGCAGCCGGGCTTCGAGCAGGCCGAGGATCTCGACGCGGGGATGTGCAGCGGCATCGCGGCCGCGCGCGGTGCGGCGGGTGCGGGCCGCCACGCCCTCCAGCGCGGCGTCGAACAGCGCGGGCCAGGCGGCAGGATCGAGCGGCGGCAGCAGGGCGAGCGCCGGGGCGAGATCGGCCAGATGCGTCGCCAGCACCTCCCCTTCCTCCGCGGCATAGAGGCGGAGCCCGCCGGGCATCGCGGGCGTGGCCGCGAGCGCCTCGGCGGCGGCGAGGTGGTCGGCGAGCAGGTCGGCCGGCGGGCGCGCCGCGCCCTGCAGCGTCGCGAAGCGGCCGAGCGCCGCCTCCAGCGCATCGAGGGCAGGGGCGAGGCGGGCTGCGATCTCGGGATCGAGGGCCGCGACCGCGCGGCGGAGCCCGCCGAGGCCGCCCTGCGGGCGCGGCCCGCGCAGCGCGCGGCGCTCCAGCAGGCGGATCGCCGCGAGCCATTCGGCGCGGTCCATCCCGGCGCAGCAGAGCGGATGCTTGAGCGCGGCGAGCAGCGGGACCGGGGCGAGGTTCTCCGCCACCATCCGCGCGACGAGGCGGAGGAAGGCGCCGGTCGGCGTCGTGGCGGCGGGCTCGCCGGCGCTGTCGTCGGCGAGGATGCCGTGGCGGAGCAGCTCGGCCGAGACACGGCGGGCGAGGTCGCGATCGGGCGTCACCAGCGCGGCGCGCGCGCCCGGGGTCTCCAGCGCCTCGCGCAGCGTGAGCGCGATGGCGGCGGCCTCGGCCTGGGCGTCGGGGGCATCGAGGCGGAGGAGGCCGGCCAGCGCCGGGCGCCAGGCGTCCGGCGCGGCGATGGTCCAGTCGGCCATGCCTTCGGGGGGGCGGAGCGCGGTGTCGATCAGCCGGGCGCGTTCCGGCGGCACCGCGGAGCGCGCGGTGCCGGGCCAGGGGCGGATCCGCGCCTCGCGCGCGTCGAGCGCTTCGAGCAGGCGCACCTGGGCGGCGAAGGGATGGGTGGGCGCGGCCGCGATCGGCGCCCAGAGGCGCACCAGCGCGGCGCGGTCCAGGCCATGCAGCACCACGGCGCCGCGCGGCAGGGCGGCGACCACCTTCAGCAGCGCGGCGGCGGCGGGGATGGTGCCGCCGACGCCGATGCCGGCGGCGATCACCGGATCGGCCGGCGGCGCATCGCCCCAGGCGCGGGCCTGCGCGGCGAGCGCGAGCACGCGGCGCAGGCCGATGTCGAGCAGGCCCTCCGCCGCGAGCCAGCCGTCCCATTGCGTGGCGACGGCCCGCAGGAAGGTGGTGGTGATCCGCCAATGCGTCGCCTGCTCGTCGGGGACGAGCGCCTCGAGCCGTGCGAGCCAGGAGTCCGCGAAGGCCGCGGGATCGGCCGCGGCGAGCAGATCGGCGTCCTTCTCCTCCAGCGCGATCTCGTCGAACAGGCGGGCGAGCTCGCCCGCGAGCTGCCAGGCCTGCTCGGGCGTGGCCGGGCCGCCATGCCGCGCGGGCAGCCGGAGCACATGGCCGGCAAGGACCGCCTGGCGCGTCAGCGGCGCGACGGCGGGCGGCAGGTCCAGCAGGGCGGGCAGGGCGAGCTCGTCGGCGTCCTCGGTCGAGAGGCCCGCGAGCGCGCGCATGCGCGGCAGCAGCAGCGCGCGGTCCGCCGCGACCCGCAGGAAAGCCTCCCGCAGGCCGCGCGCGGACCGGCGGGTGGGCAGCAGGATGGTGACGCGGGCCAGCGCCTCGGGGCCCGCGCCGCGCAGGTCATCGAGCACGCCCGCCGCGAGGCTCTCGAGGAAGGGCAGATGCGCCGGGATGTCGAACAGGCGCATCGCCGGGCGCTCAGAACAGCGCGGGCAGGATGCCGGCGCGGAGCAGCGTGCCGGCGCGGGCGAGATCCCGCGGCGTCGAGAGGTGGAACCAGGCGCCGTCATGCACCAGGCCGTAGAGCCGGCCGGATGCGATGGCGCGGTCATACACGCGGTTCAGCGAGAACGGGCCCCCGGGCGTGTCGTCGAACAGCGCGGGCGCCAGGATCTGCACGCCGGCGAAGAGATAGGGCGCGATCTCGCGCTCCCGCGGGCGGCGGGCGCGGCCAAGCGGATCGAGCAGGAAGTCGCCGCGCCCGACCTCCCCATCCACCTGCGAGGTGCGGACCAGCAGCAGCAGCGCGTCCATCTCCGCCGGGTCGAAGGCGGCGGCGAGGCGGCGCAGCGCGGGGGATGGGCCGTCGAGCCAGAAGGCGTCGCCATTCGCCACGACGAAGGCCTGGCGGCCGAGATGCGGCAGCGCCGCCTTCACGCCGCCGCCGGTCTCGAGCAGGACGGGCTCGCGCAGCACCGTGGCGCCGGCGGGATGCGCGGCGGCGGCGGCGGCGACCTGGTCGGCGAACCAATGCGCGTTGACCACGAGGTTCGGGATGCCCGCGGCCTGCATCCGGTCCATCGCGTGATGCAGCAGCGAGCGGCCTTCCAGTTCGAGCAGCGGCTTCGGCCGGTCGTCGGTGAGCGGGCGCATGCGCGTGCCCAGTCCGGCGGCGAGCAGCATCGCATGGCTGGGCTTGATCATGCGGGGGGATCCTGGAGCGAGGCCGGGTTGGCGCGCAGCGCGGGGGGCACATGCGCGTCGAGGAAGGCGCGCAGCGGCGCGGCGGCCTCGTGTCCGAGCGCGCGGGCGAGCAGCGCCCAGCAGCGCGGACCGTGGACCAGGTAGCCGGGCTTCGCATCCCGCCGCGCGAGCCGCACCCAGAGCGCGGCGACACGCAGATGCCGCTGCGCGCCGAGCGCGGCCATCGCCGCGCGGAAGGCGGCCGCGTCGAGGCCGGGGCGATGCGCGAGGTAGTGCCCGATCGTCGCGTCGCGCAGCGTCTCCGGCACGTCGCGCCGCGCATCCTCGACGAGCGAGACGAGGTCGTAGGCGGGATGGCCGAGCGCCGCATCCTGGAAGTCGAGCACGCCCATCCGCCGCGCGCCCGGCCGCGGCAGCGGCATCAGGTTGGCCGGGAAATAGTCGCGATGGACGAAGCCGCGCGCGGCGAAGGGGGCGAGCATGGCGCGGATCGCCGCGTCGAACTGCGCGCGGATCGCCGGCGAAGGCGGCACGCCGAAGGCCTCGGGCCACCACCAGTCGAGGAAGGTGGCCGCGGCCGTCTCCGCCATCCGCGCCGCATCCCAGGCCGGGAGCCCCGCGGGCGGCGGGGCCTCGTGCAGCGCCGCGAGCGTGATGGCGGCATCGGCATGGAGCGGCGCGGGATCGGCGCCGGCCGCCAGCGCATCGGCCATGGTGGCGGGGCCGAAATCCTCGATCAGCAGGAAGCCGCGCGGGATGTCGGCGGCGATCACCTCGGGCGCCGAAAGGCCGATCGCGGCGAGATGCGCGGCGACATGCAGGAAGGGCCGCACATCCTCGGCCGGCGGCGGCGCATCCATCAGCAGGGCCGGACACGGGCCGCCACGCAGCCGGACATAGCGGCGGAAGGAGGCATCTGCGCGGAGCGGCTCGCGCGCCGCGGCGGCGAAGCCATGGGCGGCGAGGAAGGCCTCCGCCTCCGGCCTCATGCGAGCGCCGCCAGGCGGCCGGGCCAGCCGCTGAGCGTGGCCTGGCGGGCCCCCTCGTCGGCGCCGGGACCAAGCGCGACGGTCAGCGCCGCCGCGGGGCGCAGCGGGCCGAGGCGGTCGGGCCATTCCACCAGCACGATGCCCTCCCGCGCTTCCTCCCAGCCGAGCTCGGCCAGCCCCGCGGGCCCGTCCAGCCGCCAGAGATCGAAATGATGCGCCACGCCGCGCGGCAACTCATAACCCTGCACCAGCGTGAAGGTCGGCGACGGCACCTCGAGCGCCGGATCGCCGCTCGCGGCGCGGAGAAAGGCCCGCGCGAAGGCACTCTTGCCGGCCCCGAGCGGGCCCTCGAGCAGGATCGCATCGCCCGCGCGCGCCAACCCGGCCACACGCACGGCAAGCGCCTCGGTGGCAGCGAGGTCGGGAAGGGTCAACGAGACTCGGTCCATCGGGGGCGCGCGCAATCTGCCCCGCCGGGCACGGCCGGCACAAGCTTGCGTGCCGGGCGGGCGACTGCTGAAAGGGATGGGCGGGGTTTGGCGGCGGTCGGGCACCCTGGGGAGGGCTCCGCCCTCCCCAGACCCCACCCGCCAGGGGCCAGGCGGCCCCTGGACCCGGCGACTTTGATGGCCGTTTGCGGAGGGGGCATGGCACGCCCTCGATGCCGGGCGCACCGGTGATGCCCCCTCCGCAAACGGCCATGAACTCATGGGTTCCAAGGGCCCTCTGGCCCTTGGCGGGGGGAGTTTGAGGGGGGCGGAGCCCCCCTCAAGGCACCGGCGGCCACCGATCCCAGGCCCGCCTTATCAGGAGACGGCCCGCATGGCGGCGCAGGTTGAGACGGATGTGGTCATCATCGGCGCGGGGCCGGTCGGGCTGTTCGCGGTGTTCGAGTGTGGGATGTTGCGGATGCGGACCGTGGTCGTGGATGCGCTCGATGCGATCGGCGGGCAGTGCAGCGCGCTCTATCCCGAGAAGCCGATCTTCGACATTCCGGCGCATCCCGAGATCGCGGCGGCGGACCTGATCGGTGCGCTGGAGAAGCAGGCGGCGCCGTTCAAGCCGCTCATGCTGCTCGGGCGGCGGGTGGAGAAGCTCGCCCGGACCGCGGCCGGGTTCGAGCTCGGCACCAGCGAGGGCGACGTGATCCTCTGCAAGGCCGTGGTGATCGCCGCCGGCGCCGGCGCCTTCGGGCCGAACCGGCCGCCGCTCGATCGGCTGGCGGCGTTCGAGGCGAGCGGCGCGGTGCGCTACCTGGTGACGCGGCGCGAGGATTTCCGGGCGAAGCGCGTGGTGATCGCGGGCGGCGGCGACAGCGCGGTGGATTGGGCGCTGAGCCTCAAGCAGATCGCGGCGAAGGTCACGGTGGTGCATCGGCGCGACAAGTTCCGCTGCGCGCCGGAGAGTGCCGCGCAGCTCAAGGCCGCGGCGGAGCGCGGCGAGGTGGAGATGGCGATCCCCTATCAGCTGCATGGCCTCGAGGGCGAGGGCGGCGCGCTCACCGGCGTGCAGGTGGCGACGCTGAAGGGCGAGGTGCGGACGATTCCCGCCGATGTGCTGCTGCCCTTCTATGGGCTGTCGATGGAGCTCGGCCCGATCGCGGAGTGGGGGCTGGAGGTGGAGCACAAGCACATCCAGGTCGCGGCCGCGACCTGCGAGACGAACATCCCCGGCGTGCATGCGATCGGCGACATCGCCACCTATCCGGGGAAGCTCAAGCTGATCCTGCAGGGGTTCAGCGAGGCCGCGATGGCGGCGCATGCGATCCATCCGCGGGTCTTCCCCGGGGAGGCGCTGCATTTCGAATACAGCACCTCGAAAGGGCTGCCCGTCGCCGGGTAGCTGGCGCGGGATCACGCTTCCCGCAGCACCTCCCGCAGCGGGCGGCGGGTGGCCGGCACGGGTTTCGGGCCGCGGCCGATGCGGAGCAGGATCTGCGGCTGGCCTGCCGCGCCGACCAGCGCCCCGAGCCTGCCGCGCAGCGCCGGCACTTCGATCGGCTGGTTCATGAAGGACGCGGCGAAGCCCCCGGCCGTCACCGCGAGCAGCGCGCGTTGCAGGGCCTCGCCGGCGGCGAGCCAATCGGCCTGGGTCTCGCCCGGGGTGGCGAGCACCGCGAGCGCGGGCGAGCCCTGGGCCAGCGCCTCGTCCTTCGCGGCCTGGCTGCCGCCGAGGTCGAAGGTGCGGATCGCGAGCGCCAGCGCGAAGGAGAGCATGTCCGGCATGCCGAAGGCGGCGCCCGAGACGCCGTCGCGTGAGGCGCCATGCGCCGGGCGCAGCCAGGTCGCCAGTTCGTGGCGGAAGGCCGGATCGGCCATCTGGATGCGGTCGCCCTCCGCGACCAGGCGGGCGATGGCGCGGCGGGCGGCGAAGTCCTCCACCCAGTGCAGCCGGGCGGCGCCGTCCGCCTCGGCGGCGGTGACGATCTCGCGCCGCAGCGGCGCGGGCACCGGATCGGGCGCGAAGGCGAAGCGGGTGGTCCGCCGCGCCGTCATCGCGCGCAGCAGACGCGCGCTGCCGGGGGCGGGGGCGCAGGGACCGCGCGCGCGGATCACCGCGAGCCATTCGCGGTCGCCCGGATCGGGCATGGTCGTGACCTCGAGCGCCTCCCCGAGCGCCGCCGCCGCGGCGCGCAGATTGGCCAGCGCCGCGCCGCAGGAGATGATCAGCGCGCGGTCATCCGGGTCCACCACCGGAAGCGCCCGGTTGCGGTCGGCGAACAGGTCGAGCGTGGTGCCGCCGCGCAGCCGGAAGCGCCAGGGCTGGGTGTTGTGGCTCGAGGGCGCGAGCACGGCGTAGGTGACGAGGAAGCGGAGCCGCGCCGCGCCGTCGGCGCAGGTCCGGAACGTCGCCGGGTCCACCGCCCAGGGGTCGTCCGACCACATGCCGTCCATGACGGTCTCCTCCCGCGATGCGCAGGCACGATGACGCGCCGGGGGAGGGCGGCGCGTTGACGCGGATCGGGTGGCGTGGCCGCGCCCCCGGCGGGGCGCGGCACGCGCGCAGTTCAGAGCGCGGCGAGCACCGCCTCGGCCTTGCTCACCTCGAAGGCGCCGGGCGCCTCCACGGCAATATGCACCACCTTGCCGTCGCGCGCGATGAGCGCGAAGCGCTGGCAGCGGACGCCGAGGCCGCGCGCGGTGAGGTCGAACTCGAGGCCCATCGCCTTGGTGAAGGCCGCCGAGCCGTCGGCGAGCATCGCGACCTTGTCGCCCACCGCCTGGTCCTTGCCCCAGGCGCCCATCACGAAGGCGTCGTTCACCGCCATGCAGGCGATGGTGGCGACACCCTTGGCCTTGAAGGCGTCGTGATGCTCGGTGAAGCCGGGCAGGTGCTTGGCCGAGCAGGTGGGGGTGAAGGCGCCGGGGACGCCGAACAGCACCACGGTGCCGCTGCCGAGCAGCGCGGCGGTGTCCACTTCCTTCGGGCCTTCCGCGGTGGCCTGCATGATCTTCACCGACGGGATGCTGTCGCCCAGCTTGATCGTCATCGTCCGCGCTCTCCCCAGGGTTGCGGTGTCCAGGGGGATTTAGAGCGGAAGGGCGGGGCCGTCCATGCGGCCCGTGATGCGCGGCCGCGTTCTTGCGGTCGGCCGCCCGTGCGGCCATCTTTCTCCGCATGGCGAGATCCTCGCGTAAGCCCCTGCCAGGCCGCTCCTCCACCGGCGAGGGCTGGCTCACCGGCCAGCTCCTGATCGCCATGCCGACCATGGGCGATCCGCGCTTCGCCCGCAGCGTGATCTGCCTCTGCGCGCATTCGCGCGACGGGGCGATGGGGATCGTGCTGAACAAGCCGCTCGACGGGCTGTCCTTCGACGACCTGCTGAAGCAGCTCCAGCTTGACCCCGTTCCGCCGCAGCGCCGCATCCGGCTGATGGCCGGCGGGCCGGTGGAGAACGGCCGCGGCTTCGTGCTGCACACCGCCGACTGGGAGACGGAAGGGAGCCTCCGCGTGCAGCCCGGCATCGCGCTGACCGCGAGCCTCGACATCCTGAAGGCGATCGCCGGCGGCGGCGGCCCGCGCGAGGGCTTCCTGGCGCTGGGCTATGCCGGCTGGGGCCCGGGGCAGCTCGAGAGCGAGATCCAGCAGAACGCCTGGCTCTCCGTGCAGGCCGACGAGGACCTGCTGTTCGCCGCGCCGCATGACAAGCTGTGGGAGCAGGCGCTGGCGAAGCTGCATGTGAACCCTGCGCTGCTCTCGGGCGCGGCGGGGCACGCGTAGGGCGACTGCAGGGGCGCAGGAGGGCGTGGCGGCGAGGAGGGCGGAGACTGTCGAGCGAGCCCCCCTCACCCAACCCTCTCCCCCCTGCGGGGGGAGAGGGCTTATGGCCGCCACCCGGTAACGCCCTCGGATGACCCGCGGCCTCCAGGGGGTGCTGCTCCAGCTCGTGGCGCTCGGGCTGTTCGTCACGATGGATGCGCTGCTCAAGCTGCTGGTCGCGGAATGGGCCGTGGCGCAGCTCATGTTCATCCGCTTCGTGACGCATACCCTGCTCGTCGCGCTCGCGATCCGGCTGTTCACCGGGGCGCTGCCCTGGCGGGCGCGGTCGCCCGGCCTCCAGACGCTGCGGAGCGCGCTGCTCGCCATCGCCAATGGCGCGCTGGCGGTTTCGCTCATCTTCATCCCGCTGGCGGATGCGACGGCGGTGAGCTTCGCCGCACCGGTGCTGACCGTGGCGCTGGCCGCGCTCTGGCTGGGCGAGCGGGTCTCGGCCAGGCGCTGGGCGGGGGTGGCGATCGGGCTTGCCGGCGTGCTCGTCGCGCTGCGCCCGCCCTTCCTGACCGGCGAGCCGCTGCATTGGGCGATGCTGCTGCCGCTGGTGACCGCGGTGGCCAATTCCTTCTACCAGCTCCTGACGCGCCGGCTCGCGGCGGTGGAGGATCCGCGCACCACGGTGCTGCATACGGGGCTGGCCGCGGCGCTGATCGTCGGCGTGGCGCAGCCCTTCGTCTGGGTGACGCCGGCCGCGTCCGACCTGCCCTGGATGCTGGCGCTCGGGCTGCTGGGCGCGGCGGGGCACAGCCTGCTGGTGCTGGCCTTCGCCCGTGCCCCGGCCTCGGTGCTGGCGCCGATGTCCTACACGCAGCTGCTCTGGGCGGGGCTTGCGGGGGTGCTGGTGTTCGGGGACTGGCCGGATGGCTGGACGCTGCTCGGCGCCGCGGTCATCGGGGCGGGCGGCGTGCTGGTGGCGCTGCCGGAGCGTCGCGGGTCGCGCCCCGCGCCCTAGCCGCCGCGGGTCACGCCCCGCGCCATAGCCGCCGCGCGAGATCGAGCAGCGGTGCGGCGACCTCCGGCGGCAGCCCGGCCTCGGCCCATCCGGGCAGCGGCAGCGTCAGCCGGGTCCGCGCGGCCACCGGCCAGAGCCTGGCGCCGAGCCGCGCGACGAGCGCGGTGTTCGCCATGGTCTGGCCGAGCGCGGCGATCTCGATCGCCTCGGCGGTCTCTCCGAGTGCCGCGTGCATCGCGCGGCCGATCGGCGAGAGCGCGGCGCGGGGGATGGTGGCGGCGCCGCCGTCCCAGGCCTCGGTTGCGACCAGCACGGGCTCGAAGGGCAGCGCGAGCAGGCGGGTGAAGCGCAGCGGCCGCGCCGGGCGGAGATCCCTGAGCCGCGGCCGGGCGGCTTCGAGCAGCGTATCCGCGGCGCGCCGGTCGTTCAGCGAATCCAGCATGCCGACGACGCGGCCGAGCGTGGCATCCGGCGCGCCGGCCAGCGCCTCGCGCATCGCGATCTCGGCGGGGATCGGGCCACTGTCGGGCATGGCGCGGCAGCCTGCCGCGCCGGGATGAAGGCGCGGTTACCGGCCCTGCCAGACCGGCTTGCGCTTTTCGAGGAAGGCGCGCGTCGCCTCGCGGAAATCCTCGGTGTAGGCGAAGTCGTTGACGGCCTTCAGCTCCGCTTCCGTGACCGGCAGCGCGCCGCGCAGGCGCTGCAGCGCGGCCTTGTGGAAGCGGTTGGAGAGCGGCGCGCCCTGGGAGATGCGCTGCGCCAGGGCCAGCGCCTCGGCCTTCACCTCGGCATCCGGCACGAGGCGGGTGAGCAGGCCCTTCTGGAACGCCTCCTCGCCGGTGAAGACCCGGCCCTCGATCAGCAATTCGCAGGTGACGGCGTAGCCGACCATCTGGAGCAGCGGGTCGAGTTCCCCGTAATGGTAGAAGATCGAGAGGTTGCGCGCCGGGATGCCCATGCGCGTCCCCGGCCCGCCGACGCGGAAATCCGACATGGTCGCGATGCCGCAGCCCCCGCCCATGGTCCAGCCGCGGCAGGCGGCGACCACCGGATGGCGGCAGCGGCGGATGGACTGGAAGCTGCGCGAGATCTCGCGGCCATAGACCGCCTCGCGCTCCGGCGTGCCGCGTTCGGTGGCGAAGGCGGCGATGTCGGCGCCGGCGCTGAACGCCTCCTCCCCCTCGCCCTCGATCAGCACGCAGCGCACCGCATCGTCGGCGGAGGCGGCTTCCATCGCCTCGGCCAGCGCGATCCACATCGGCAGGTCGAGCGCGTTGCGCTTGGCGGGGCGGGCGATGGTGACGCGGGCGATCTCGCCCTCGCGCGTCGCGTGGATCAGGGGGTGCGGCATGGGCGGGGGCTTACTCCGCGGCGCGGCGGAAGGCCAGCACCCGGTAATGGACGAAGCCGTCGGATTGGAGCGATTCCAGCAGCCGCCCGCCGATCTCGGCTTCCAGCCGGACGCCGAAGCCGATCAGCCGCGGCAGGCGGGCGCGGCGTTCGAGCGCGGCGATGACGGGCGCGAGCTCCGCGCTGCCGCGCACCTGGAGCAGCGGGTTGAGGTCGCGTTCGGCGACGAGGGCGAGGCCCGCGGCCTCGGCGGCCGCGATCCAGCCCGCGCGCGGCGGCGCGACGGGGCAGCGCCAGAAGCGGCGGAAGCGGTCGAAGCGCGCGTCTGCCTCGGCAGGCAGCCCGGGCTCGGGCATGTCGTCCACCACCACCAGGTGCCCGCCGGGCGCGAGCGCGGCGGCGAGGTTCGCCACCGTGCGCGCGGGGTCGGCGCTGTGGATCAGGCTCTCGATGCCGTAGATCAGGTCGAAGCGCGCCGCCTGCGGCGCGTCATAGGAGCCGACCTCGATCCGCACGCGGTCCGCGAGGCCGCGCCGCGCGATCTCCGCCCGGCCGCGCCCGGCCTGCACGGCGGACAGCGTGAGCCCGGTCCAGTCGCCGCCGAGCTTGGGCGCGAGATCGAGCATGGTCGCGCCATAGCCGCAGCCGGCATCGAGCGCGCGCGGATCGGCCGGCAGGTCGAGCCCTTCCAGCATCAGGCGGTGGATGACCAGGGCCGAGGGCGGGCCGCCATCGGGATCGGCCAGCGCGCGATGGACGGGCAGCGCGCCATGCCCGGCCTCGCCGCGCCGCTCGTCGAACCAGGAGAGCTTGTCGAGCCAGCGATAGTAGCGCGCGACGCGGCGCGCCTGGCGCTGCGACGCGGCGCTGTCCACGGGTCAGCGCGTCGGCTTGGGCGGCGTGCTGGCGTAGTCGTAGAAGCCCTTGCCGGACTTCCGGCCGAGCCACCCGGCCTCGACGTATTTGGCCAGCAGCGGCGAGGGCCGGTATTTCGGATCGCCCATGCCCTCGTGCAGCACCTTGAGCACCGCGAGGCAGGTGTCGAGGCCGATGAAGTCGGCCAGTTCCAGCGGCCCCATCGGATGGTTGCAGCCGAGCTTCATCCCCGCATCGATGGAGGCCACGTCGCCCACGCCCTCATGCAGGGCGAAGCAGGCCTCGTTGATCATCGGCAGCAGGATGCGGTTGACGATGAAGGCCGGGTAGTCCGCGGCGAAGGCGACGGTCTTGCCCATCCGCTGCGCGAGTCCGGCGACGGCGGCGACGGTCGCCTCCTCGGTGGCGAGGCCGCGGATCACCTCGACCAGCTTCATCAGCGGCACGGGGTTGAAGAAATGCATGCCGACGAAGCGGCCGGGCCGGTCGGTGGCGGCGGCGAGCCGCGTGATCGGGATGGAGGAGGTGTTGGTGGCGATCAGCGCGTCGGGCCGGAGATGCGGCACGAGCGCGGCGAGGATCTTCGTCTTGACGGCCTCGTTCTCGGTCGCGGCCTCGATCACCAGGTCGCAGGCGGCGAAGGCGGCGTAGTCGGTGGTGGTGGCGATCCGCGCCAGCGCCGCGTCCTTCTCCGCCGCGGCCAGCGCGCCCTTCTGCACCTGGCGGTCGATGTTCTTTGCGATGGTCGCCATCGCCTTGGCGAGCGCGGCCTCCGCCACGTCGAGCAGCACGACCTGAAGGCCGGACTGCGCCGCGACATGCGCGATGCCGTTGCCCATCTGGCCGGCGCCGATCACGCCGATCTTCTCGATGCCGGTCATCGCGTGTCTGCCTCAGGCCTTGTCGAGTTCGGCTTCGAGCTCCGGGATTACCTTGAACACGTCGCCCACAAGCCCGTAGTCGGCGACCTGGAAGATCGGCGCCTCCTCGTCCTTGTTCACGGCGACGATCACCTTGCTGTCCTTCATGCCCGCCAGGTGCTGGATCGCGCCCGAGATGCCGAAGGCCATGTAGAGCTCCGGCGCCACGATCTTGCCGGTCTGGCCGACCTGCATGTCGTTCGGCGCATACCCCGCATCCACCGCGGCGCGGGAGGCGCCGATGGCGGCGCCGAGCCGATCGGCGATGCCTTCGAGGATCCTGAAGTTGTCGGAGGAGCCCATCGCGCGACCGCCCGATACGACGACCCGCGCGGCGGTGAGTTCCGGGCGTTCCAGCTTGGCGATCTCGGCGCCCACGAAGCTCGAAAGCCCCGGATCGGCCGCCGCCGGGGCGTCCGCGATCGCCGCGGCGCCGCCCTCGGCGGGCACCGGGTCGAAGCTCGCGGCGCGCACCGTCATCACCTTCACGGGGTCGCTGCTGCGGACCGTCGCCAGCGCGTTGCCGGCATAGATGAAGCGGCGGAAGGTGTCGGCGCCCTCCACGCCCGCGACGTCGCTGATCACCTGCACGTCGAGCAGCGCGGCGACGCGCGGCATGATGTTCTTGCCCATCGCCGAACCCGGCGCGAGCAGATGCGTGTAGCCGGGCGCCAGCGCCACCAGCAGCGCCGCGACGGGTTCCGCCAGTGCGTGATCCAGCCCGCCGCCACCGGCGCGGAGCACCTTCGCCACGCCCGGCAGCTTCGCCAGCGCCTCGGCGCCGGCCAGTGCCAGCACATGCACCTCGCCGCCGATGGACTGCGCGGCCGCGATGGCGCTGCGGGTCGGCTGGGAGACGGCTTCGCCGCGATCGGCGAGAACGAGTACGCTCATCGTCAGATCACCTTCGCCTCGTTGCGGAGCTTGGCCACGAGCTCCGCCACCGAACCCACCTTCACGCCGGCCTGGCGCTTCGGCGGTTCCTCCACCTTGAGCACCGTGAGCCGCGGCGTCATGTCCACGCCGAGATCGCCCGGCTTCACCGTCTCGATCGGCTTCTTGCGCGCCTTCATGATGTTCGGCAGCGAGGCATAGCGCGGCTCGTTCAGGCGAAGATCGGCGGTGACGATGGCCGGCAGCGTGAGCGCGACCGTCTCGAGGCCGCCGTCCACTTCCCGCGTCACCTTCGCCTGGCCGTCCGCGATCTCGACCTTGGAGGCGAAGGTGCCCTGCGGCCAGCCGAGCAGGGCGGCCAGCATCTGGCCGGTGGCGTTCATGTCGTCGTCGATCGCCTGCTTGCCCATCACCACGATCTGCGGCGCTTCCTTCGCGACCAGCGCCTTGAGCAGCTTGGCCACCGCCAGCGGCTCCGCCACGCCGTCATGCTCGACCAGGATGCCGCGGTCGGCGCCCATGGCGAGCGCGGTGCGGATCTGCTCCTGCGCGGCGGCCGGGCCGATGGAGACGGCGACGATCTCGGTCGCCACCCCCTTCTCCTTCAGCCGCACCGCCTCCTCGACCGCGATCTCGTCGAAGGGGTTCATGGACATCTTGACGTTGGCGGTCTCGACGCCGGTGCCATCCGATTTCACGCGCACCTTCACGTTGTAGTCCACCACCCGCTTCACGGGGACGAGAAGCTTCATCGGTCAGGCTTTCCCTTGGGGGCTCAGCGGCGCCGTCATAGTGGCAGGTCGGGGGGCGGGCAAGGCGCGGCCGGTTCAGTCCGGCTCGGCCAGTTCCGCGATGGCGATGCCGGATTCGCCGGCCACCGCGTAGAGCAGGAACACCCGCCCCGCCTCCTCGAAGATGGCGGGATCGCGGAGCTGGTTCACCGGCAGGTTGATGGCGCCGCGCCAGCTCGGCGCGACGGGCAGGCGCGCGCCTTCCCACGCGGTTTCCGGCCGCAGCACGAGCTCGGCCGGCCCCGCCCGCCAGCCGCGCGGGTCGCCGCGCAGCGCGACGCGCGAGACGAGGATGCTTTCCGGCGCGTCGCCCACGCGGGTCCAGAACACATCCAGCGTATCGCCGCGCCCGAGCAGGGCGACGTGGCGCTGGAGCGGCTCGCCGAACAGGTCGGCCACCTTCTCGAAGCCGCCGAGCCCATCGGCCGAGCGATACAGCAGCCCGGGCATCACCACGGCGTAATGCGCGCCGCCATGGCGGAAGACGCGGAAATAGGAGGGGCCGAGCGTTTCCTCCCGCACCTCCCAGGAAAGCCCGTCGGCCGAGGTCGCGACGCGCGAGCGCTGGTCGCGGAAGCCGTGCAGCCCGTGGAAATACATCACGATCCGCCGGTTCGCGCCGTCCACATGCACATCCGGGGAGGCGATGTGCGGCGCGACCGCATCCTCCGCCTGGTCGGGCACGCCCGGCGTGCCGGGCGGCGCGATCCCCGGGCGGGGCGGCGGCGTGGGATCGGCGGGGGCGGCCGGCGGGGCCACCGGGAAGCGGCTGTCGGCGAGGCGGAGCGCGCCCGGCGGATGGATGCGCCAGGGGCCTTCCAGGGCATCGGCGAAGGCAAGGCGGATGTGGTCGCCCTTGTGGTCGGCGAAGAACAGGTAGTAGCGGCCGAGCGGCGCGGGCACCCAGTCCGGCACCCGGATCAGGCTCGGCCCCTGGATGTTGTGGCCGATCGCCGGATGCAGGCCGGGATGGAGGATCGGGTTGCCCGACAGCCGCGTGACGCGGAAGGGCATGGTCAGGTTCCGCGCGTCAGCAGCAGCAGCAGGAACAGCGCCACCGTGGCAAGCTGCAGTCCGACGCGCCAGCGCATCAGCCGGTTGGACCGCGCCCCCCCCGTGCCCTGCTCGTTGCGCGCCATGCCGATCATGCCGGCGAACATGACGCCGAGCGTGGCCAGCATCGCCGCGCCGGTGAGGATCATGAGGAAGGTCTGCATCGCGCCGAACATGACAGCGGCGCGGCGAAGGACAAGGCCAGCGGGCCGTGTCCCGATCCGGCCGTCGCCGCCGCGGCTCAGCGCCGCGGCCCGGTCCCGATCGCCCAGGCGCCGACCAGCACGGCCGCGACGCACATCAGGAACCCGGCCGCATAGCCGCCGGTCAGCCCGATCAGCAGGGTGAAGGCGGGCGGCGCGATCATCATGGTGATGGCGAAGGCGAAGGACAGCGCCGAGGTCGCGCCGCCGACCTGCCCGGGCGGGGCGATCCGCGCGGCCTCGGCCAGCATCACCCCGTTCCAGCCCACCGCCGTCGCGCCCATCACGATCCCGGCCAGCAGCACGAAGGCCGTCGGCGTGCCCGGTCCGGCCAGCGCCAGGCCGAGCGCGCCGGCCGCCGCGCCGAGACCGCAGGCGACCAGCGGCGCCCGCCCGCCGACCCGGTCGGCGATCAGCGCCCAGGCGACGCGCCCGAGGATGCCCGCCGCCTGGCCGAAGGCGAGCAGCAGCCCCGCCTCGGCGAGCGAGGTGCCGAGCACGGCCACCTGGAAGGCGACGAAGAAGGTGAGGAAGCAGAACTGGGCCACGCCATAGCCGCAGGCCATCACCGTGAGCCGCCGCAGCGCCGCATCGGACCGCAGCAGCCCCACCGCGCCGACCGCCTCCCGCGCGATGGAGCCGGCCCCGGCCCCGCCGGCGGCCGGATCGCGCCCGGCATCGAGCGCGGCGCGCAGCGGCTGGAGCGCGACCGCCACGACGAAGGCGGTGAGCGCGATGGCGAGCACCGCGAGCCGCCAGCTTCCCGAGACCAGCGCGATGGCCGGTGCGGCGGCGGCCACCAGCATCGCGCCCGCCGGCACGCCGGCCTGCTTCAGGCTGAACACCAGTGCCCGGCGCCGCGGCGGGGTGCGCGCGGCGATCAGGTGGGAACTGCCCGGGGTCACGGGGCCGTGACCGAGCCCGGCGAGGAAGGCCGAGGCGGCGAAGGCCCAGGCCTGGCCGAGCGCCGCGCAGGCAATGCCGAGCCCGATCAGCACCAGCCCGCCCTGGAGCACGCGGACCCCGCCATGGCGGCGGATGAGCGGGCCGGTCAGCGGGCCGCTGACCAGCGCGCCAGCATAGACGAGCGCGGTGTGCAGCCCGGCGAGGCTCGCCGCGAGGCCCGTCTCCGCGGCGATGGCGGGGGCCAGCACGGGCACGGTGAGGAAGGCGCCCATGCCGGCCAGGTGCACGGCGAGCAGCGCGATCATCAAAGTGAGCAGGGTCGGACCCGAGGGCGGCACGCGGCCATCCTGGGCTGCGGCCTGTTGCGCCGCAACATGGCGTGACCCGATGGCAGGGTTGACCCGGGCGGGAGGGCAGGGTTCACCCCCCGGCATGGCCCTGCTTCGCCTTGTCCTGATCCTGCTCGCCCTTGCCGCCCCGGCGGCCGCCCAAGGCCCCCAGGCCGCGCCCGGCGGCGAGCTCGACCGGCTGATCGAGGTGCTGCGCGACGATGCGCGGCGCGGCGAGTTCCTGCGCGCCCTCGAGGCCGCGCGCGCGGCACCCGGCGCGCCCGGCGCGCCGGCCGCCGAAGCCCCGCCGGCCCAGCCCGCCGCCCCGGCCGAGGCGCCTTCGCCCACCGTTGCCGCGCTGCTCGCCCCGAACACGCTCGGCGCGCAGCTGCTCACCGGCGCCTCGCAGCGGCTCCAGGCGTTGTCCGACAGCCTGATCTCGGCGGCGCAGGCGGTCACCGACATCCAGGGGCTCGCCGCCTGGGCCTCGGGCGTCGCGCGGGACCCGGTGACGCAGCGGCGCGTCGCGGATGCGGCGTGGAAGCTCGCCCTGGTCTTCGGCCTCGCCCTGGTCGCGGAATGGTTCACCCGGCGCTGGCTGCGGCGCTGGTCCGACCGGCTGGACGCGCTGGCGCCCGAGCCGGGCAATGTCTGGACCTGGGTGCGGCGCGTGCCGCTGGTGCTGGCGCGCTTCGGGCTCGATCTCGTGCCGCTCGGGGCCTTCGCGCTGATCTCCTACGGGCTGATCGGCTTCGTCCGCCCGCTGCCGACCACCGAGCTCGTGCTGCTGGTCGCGAACAATTCCTACATCGCGCTGTGTGCCGTCATGGCCGCTTCGCGCGTGCTGTTCTCGCCGGCCTCGGCGCATCTGCGGCTGGTCCAGGTGCAGGACGAGACGGCGGCCTACATCACGGTCTGGGTGCGGCGCATCGCGGTGGTGGCGATCCTCGGCTACGGCATCGCCGAGGCCGGGCTGCTCTTCGGCCTGCCCTGGTCGGCCTATGACGCGATCCTGCGCGTCTCGCTGCTGATCGTCTCGCTGCTGCTTGTCATCGTCATCCTGCAGAACCGGACGCTGGCCGCCGAGGTCCTGCGCGCGCCCGAGCTGAAGCCGGGCGACACGCCGGACCGGGCGCGGCGCATCCTGCGCGTGGCGCGGGACCGGCTGGCCGATGTGTGGCACCTGCTTGCGATCCTCTGGATCTTCGCCGCCTGGGGTGTCTGGGCGCTCGAGGTCCGCGACGGGTTCGAGCGGCTGATCCGCGTCTCGGCGCTGACGGTGGCGATCCTCGGCCTCGCCAAGCTGGCCGACGTGCTGGCGCGGCGGGCGATCGCGCGCGGCTTCCGCGTCAGCCCCGATCTCGCCCGCCGCTATCCGGGGCTGGAGGCGCGGGCCAACCGCTACCTGCCGGTGCTCAAGGGCAGCGCCACCGCGGCCATCGCCATCGTCGCCCTGCTGTTCCTGCTCGAAGTGTGGGGCCTCGACGCCTTCGCCTGGTTCGGCCGCGGCCAGCTCGGCGGGCGGCTGCTGCGCTCGCTGGTCTCGATGACGCTCACCGTGGTGGTCGCGGTCGCGGTCTGGGAAGTGGCGAACGCGGCGATCGCGCGGCATCTCCAGAAGCTCTCGCGCGATGCGCAGGCGGCGCGCAGCGCGCGGGTGCGGACGCTGCTGCCGATGCTCCGCACCGTGCTCTCCTTCCTCATCATCGTCTTCGTCGCGCTCAACCTGCTGAGCGAGATCGGCGTGAACGTCGCGCCCCTGATCGCCGGCGCAGGCGTGATCGGGCTCGCCGTCGGCTTCGGCTCGCAGACGCTGGTGCGGGACGTGATCACCGGCGCCTTCCTGCTGTTCGAGGATGCGATGGCGGTGGGCGACGTGGTCTCGGTGGGCGGGCTGGCGGGCGTGGTGGAGCAGCTCTCCATCCGCTCGATCAAGCTGCGCGCCCAGGACGGCAGCGTCCACATCATCCCCTTCAGCGCGGTCACCACCGTCACCAACATGACGCGCGACTTCTCCTTCGCGGTGATGGACGTCTCGGTCGCCTACGGGGAGGACACCGACCGCGTGGCCGGCGTGCTGCGCGAGATCGCCGAGGAGATCCGCGGCGATGCGCGGCTCGGCCCGCAAATCCGCGACGACATCGAGATCCTCGGCGTCGAGCGGCTGGCCGATTCCGGCGTGGTGATCCGCGCCCGCATCAAGACCGACCCGCTGGCCCGATGGAACGTGGGCCGCGAGTTCAACCGCCGGATCAAGCAGCGCTTCGACAGGCTCGGGATCGAGATCCCCTATCCGCACCAGAAGCTGGTCATCGCGGAAGGCCGCCGCCACCCCGCGCAGGAGGACTTCCCCGAGCCGCCGGAGGCCGCTAAGGTCTGAGCATGTCCTGGAACACCACGGCGCGAATTAGCGGCCCGGCCGCCTGACCTCCGCCCCGCTTGGGGCGCGGGTCCTTGCGCGCCGGGTCGGAGCCGCCGTCATCCTTCCAGGAGTATCCCCGACATGTCCGAAGACCCCGAGGAGCCGCTCGTCGCGGCGCGCTTCACCATCCTGGCCGAGGCCTTCCCCGGCCTGCTCTCCCGCGTGCTGGAGCCCTTCGCGAAGCGCGACCTGATTCCAGATGCCGTGCGCGCGAACCGCGACGGCGCCATGCTGCGCGCCGAGATCGCCCTCGGCGCGATGCCGCTCGGGATAGTGCATCTGGTCGCCGGCAATCTGGGCCAGATCATCGGCGTGCGCCGAGTGGAGGCGATGGAAGGCCGCGTGGTCCGCCTGGCGGCGTGATCCCCCCTCTCCCGCGAAGCGGGGGAGGGCTGGGGTTGGCGCTTCGTCGGCGCGCGCCCGGGCAGCCTCGGGCGGGCGGACCCTCATGCCCCCGGCGGCTGCCCTTCCGTCGTCTCGCTGCCGACGCGCCAGCGATGGGTGGAGGCGCCGAAGGCGACGAGCGCGCCGGCGGCGTCGAACACCTCCGTGCGGCAGAAGAAGATGTTGCGCCCGCGCGTGACGAGCCGCCCCTCGGCCACCAGCCGCCCGCCCTTCACCTGGCCGGTGAAGCGGCAATCGAGGTCGAGCGTCACCGCCTTGCGGATGTTGCCAGGCACGCTGCACCAGAGCCCGGCATAGGCCGCCGCCTGGTCCAGCATCGAGACCATCACGCCGCCATGCACGATGCCCGAGCGGTTGGTGTGCCGTCGATCGGTCTCGCAGGCGACGCGGGCGAATCCGTCGCGCCATTCGACGACCGTGAGGCCGAGCAGATCGTGGTAGGGCGCGTCATGCGGGTCGGTCGCGTCGGTCATGCCCCCGCCGTGCCGGCGGGCGGGGCCGCGGTCAAGTCCGCGCGCCGCGGGCCGAGCAGATCCTCCGCCTCCATGGGCTGGCCGGTGAGCCAGCCCTGCGCCAGCGCGATCCCCTCGCGGCGCAGCGCGAAGGCCTGCGCCTCGGTCTCGACGCCCTCGGCCAGCACCTCGATCCCCATGCTGCGCGCAAGCGCCAGGGTGGCGCGCAGCACCGCGCGCGGCGGCTCCGGGCCATCGAGATGGGCGGTGATGCTGCGATCGAGCTTGAGCCGGTCCACCGGCAGGCTCACCACATGCTGGAGGCTGGAAAGACCCGCGCCGAAATCGTCGAGGGCGAGGCGCACGCCGAGGCTGTTCAGCCGCTCGAGCGTCGGGCGCACCGCCTCGATGTCGCGCACCGCAATCGATTCCGGCACCTCGATCTCGAGCCGCGCCGGATCCACGCCGGCGGCGAGCAGCTGCCGAGCGACGCGGTCGGCCAGGCCCGGATCGCGCAGCGACACGGTGGAGATGTTGATCGCGAGCACCGGCGGCGCGGCGGGCTCCTCCTTCCAGGCGGCGAGCCGGCCGATCGCGGCGGCCACCACCCATTCGTCGATCGCCGGCAGCAGCCGCGTCTCGGCGGCGGCCTCGAGCAGCTCGGTCGGGCCGACCTCGCGCCCGAGCGCCGGGCTGGCCCAGCGCATCAGCGCCTCGGCGCCGCGCAGCGTGCGTGTCGCGAGATCGCGCTGCGGCTGGAAGACCAGCCGCAACTCGCCCGCCTCCAGCGCCGGGCCGAGCGCAGCGCGCACCCTGAGCCGCTGGTCCGCCTGCTCGCGCAGCGCGGCGCGGAACAGCTCCGGCTCGCCGCGCCGGGCCGCCTTGGCCTCGTTCAGCGCGAGATCGGCGGCGCGCAGCACGGCATCGGCCGTCGCGCCATGCAGCGGCGCCAACGCCACCCCGGCCGAGGCGGTGACGCGCAGCGAAAGCCCCCCGAAGGCCACCGGCTCCGCGGCCAGCCGCGTGGCGCGCGCCGCGACCGCCATCGCGGCATCGGCATCCGCCCCGCGCAGCACCAGCGCGAACTCGTCGCCGCCGAGCCGGCAGACCTCGTCATCCGGCCGGATCGTGGCGCGCAGCCGCTCGCCGAAGGCGACGAGAAGCGCATCGCCCGCCTCATGGCCGTGCCGGTCGTTCGCTTCGCGGAAGCTGTCGAGGTCGAGCAGGATCAGCGCCCCGCCGCCAGCCTCGATCATCGCGCCGAGCGCGGCGCGGAAGGCGTCGCGGTTGCCGAGCCCGGTCAGCGGATCGTGGCGGGCCAGATGCGCGAGCTGCGCCTCCGCCTGGCGGAGGCTCGTGATGTCGAGCACGCTGAGCAGGGCGCTGCGCGCGCCGCCGGGCCCGGCGATCCAGGGGGAGGCGACGAGCAGCAATTCGCGCGGCGCCGCGCGCCGGCCGGGCAGCCGCACCTGCACGCGCTGCCCGGGGGCGAGGCCGAAGGGGTGCGCCGGATCGGCCGCGGCGGGCAGGCGGAAGGGGGCATCGGCCAGGCGCGACGGCACGGCACCGCCCATCAGCGCGGCGAGCACGCCGTTGCCGAACAGCGTCCTGCCATCCTCCCCGAGGTGCCAGATGCCGACCGGTGCGCCATCGAGCATGGCGCGGAACCGCGCCTCGCTCGATTCGAGCTCGGCCTCGCGCGCCTTGAGCGGCGTGATGTCGAGCGCGAAGCCCGCAATGCCGCCGGAGGGCAGCCGGCGCTTCGTCACCCGCACCCAGCTCCCGTCCGGATATTGCCGGTCGAAGCCGTGCTCGGCGCAGCTCTCGTGGCGGGCGATGCGGTAGGCGAGTTCCGCCTCCAGCTCCTCGGGCGGCAGGCTGCCGGCGATGGCGGTGCGCATCAGGTCGTCGAAGCGGACCGGCGGCGGCAGGGTCGCGAGAGCCTCTGCGTGCAGGGCGCGGAAATTGCCGTTGCTGGCCAGCAGCCGCCGCGCGGAATCATACAGCGCGAACTGGCTCGGCGCCGCCTCCAGCGCCTCGAGCAGCAGGGCGCGGTCGGCCCGCTCCGCCGCGGCCCGGCGCCCGGCCCGCCACCACAGCGCGGCGAAGCCTAGTGCGGCGAGCACCGCTGCCAGGATCAGGCCGAGTTCCATTCCCTCCAAGGTCGGCTCCCGCATGCGCGACTCGGTCTAGCCCCTTTCAACGCCGAGTGCACGTTCCGGTTGCAGACCTGACGCAAGAAAGTGCGAATCCGATACGATCCGGCCATCCACCAGATGCACCCGCCGCGAGGCCCGCGCGGCGAGGTCCGGGTCGTGGGTGACGACGATCACGGTCCGGCCCTCCTGCGCGACCAGCCGGGCGAAGGCGTCGAAGACGCCGGCAGCGTTGCGCGTGTCGAGGTTGCCGGTCGGCTCGTCGGCCAGCAGCAGCGCCGGGTCGTTGGCCAACGCGCGGGCGACGGCCACCCGCTGGCGCATGCCGCCCGAAAGCTGTTCCGGCAGCTTCGCGGCCGCATCCTTCAGGCCGAGACTGTCGAGCAGCGCGAGCGCCCGTCCGCGCGCCTCGGCCTCCCCCAGCCGGCCGAGCCGGCGGATCGGGATCAGGACGTTGTCGAGCGCGGTGAACTCCGGCAGCAGGAAATGGAACTGGAAGACGAAGCCGATCCGCGCGAGCCGGAGCGCGGCCATCTCCTCGGGCACGAGCCGTGCCGTATCCCGGCCTTCGAGCAGCACCTGGCCGCTCGTCGGCCGGTCGAGCAGGCCGAGCAGGTACAGCAGCGAGGACTTGCCCGAGCCCGAGGGCCCGGTGACCGCGACAAACTCGCCATGCCCGATCGCGAGGTCGATGTCGCGCACCAGCGTGACGCCTTCGGGGAGCGTGCGCGTGACCTGGCGCGCCTCGATCAGGGGCGGCGCGTCCGCCATCACGCCGCGCCGCGCACGATCTGCACGGGATCGAGCCGGCTCGCCCGGCGGGCCGGAATCAGCGCGGCGATGCCGCCGGCCAGCACGGCGAACAGGCTCGCCGCGAGATAGATGCGCCAGTCCCGCGCCAGGATGAAGCGGTCCTGCCCGGCCGGCGTGTCCACGCCGAAGCGCACCTGCGCCAGCGCCTCGATCATCGCCGCCCCCAGCAGGCAGCCGGCGAGCGCGCCGAGCAGCCCGGCGATCATGCCCTGCACCAGGAACAGCAGCTGGATGTCCCCTTCGGTGAAGCCGAGCGACTTCAGGATGGCGATGTCGCGCGTCTTCTCGAACACCACGGTCGAGATGATGTTGTAGATGCCGAAGGCGGCGACGAGCAGGATCGCGCCGGTCACCGAATACATGATCGCGTTCTGGATCACGAAGACGGTCAGGATGTTCTGGTTCTGCTCCTCCCAGCTTTCGGAGCGGTCGCCGAAGCGCGCCTCGATCTGGCGCGCCAGCGGCTCGGCGCGCGTCACGTCGGCCAGGCGGACGAGGATCTGGTTCACCACATTGGGGCGGTTCTGCAGCACCTGCTGCACCTTGAGCAGCACGAAGCCGTAGGACTGGTCCACGTTCTGGATGCCGGTGCGGAACAGGCCGACGACCTTCATCGAAAGCGCGACGCCGGCCGGGGAGACGGCGGTGATCGTGTCGCCGAGCTGCACGCCGAGCCGGGCGGCCAGCGCCTCCCCGATGATGAGGCCATTGGCGGTGGCGCGGAGATCGTCGAGCCGTCCGGCCGTCATGTCCTTCTCGATGTTGGAGATGCGGACATGACGCGAGGGCTCGATCCCCGAGAGCACGGCGGAGACGTCGCGCGCGCCGTAGCGCAGCAGCGCCTGGCCCTGGAGCACCGGCGCGGCGGCCACGCCCTCCATCGCCTCGAGCATGGCGAGCTTGTCGCCGGCGGCGCGGATGCCGCGGATGCGGTCGGTGGGCTTGACGCCGCGGACCTCGATGGCGCCTTCGGGGAAGGCCAGGACAGCGGCCTGGGCGGCGGGCGTGCGGGCTTCGTCCTTGATCGTGATGTGGGGTGCGACGTCGATGATCTGGTTGACGAAATACGTCTGGAAGCCGCGCATCAGCGCGGCGATCGCGATGAAGAAGGCAACGCCGAGCGCCACGCCGGAGACCGAGACGATCGTCTGCCGCCGCCGCCGCCGCAGCATGCCGCGCGCGAGTTCGAGGATGAGCCTCAACGGGTCGTGCCGGAGGCGCGCGGGGGAACACCGGCGGTCGTGGCCGCGGTGTCGCGCGGGGCGAGGCGGCGGAAGGCCTGGCCCTCGGCGAGCCGCGCCGGTGGATCGAGCAGGACCGTCTCGCCGGCCTCCAGGCCGCGCAGGATCTCGGTGGCGCGCGCGCCATGGACGCCGATCTCGACCTCGCGCCGGCGGGCCCTGTCGCCATCGGCCACCCAGACCACGGCGCGCCGCGTCCGGCCAGGCGGGGCGGTGGCGGCACGGGTGGCGGCGGGCAGCACCACGGCGGCGGGCGGCACCAGCACGGCATCCGGCGCCTCGCGCAGCACGATGTTCGCCTCGACCGTCATGCCGATCATCAGCGGCGTGTCCGGCGGCAGGTTGAGCCGCACGCGATAGGCCTTGCGGCTGGTATCGCCCTTCGGCGTGATCTGCGCGACCTCGGCCGTCATCACGCGGCCGGCGAAGGCATCGGCGCGGAGCAGCACGCGCTGGCCGGTCGCGATCCGGGCGATGTCCTCCTCATCCACCTCCGCCGTGATGCGGAGCGGGCTGAGTTCCCCGATCCAGAACAGCGAGGCCGGCGTGTCCACCACCTCGCCCACCTCGCCGTCGCGGCGGAGCACGATGCCGTCGGTCGGCGCGCGGACGAGATAGTCCTCGAGCCGCTGCTGCGCGGCATCGGCGGTGGCGCGCGCGGCGCGGGCGTCGCGCTCGGCGCGTTCGAGGGTGGCGCGGGCGGCGATGTCGCGCGCGACGAGGGTGCGGGTGCGGGCCAGGTCCTCGGCTGCGAAGCTGGCACGGGCCTCGGCTTCCTCGGCCATGGCGCGGGCCTGGCGGTCGTCGAGCCGGGCGAGGGGCTGGCCTTCGGTGACGCGCTCGCCTTCCTCGACGAGGATGGCGGTGAGCCGGGCGCGGGTGGCGGGGCCGACCCGGGCCCAGTGGACGGGCTCGACCGAGCCGGTGGCATAGACCGCTTCGAGGGCGGGGCCCGTGGTGACGGGGGCGGTGGCGATCCGGGGCGGCAGGGTCGCCCAGATCCACCCGCCGGCGCCGCCTGCGACGAGAAGCGCGAGGAGGAGCAGGAGGCGGCGCGACATCAGGCGGAGTGTATCAGGCGGGGGCCCTGGGGCGAAGCCGCGCCCCGCGGAGGTTGCCGCCGCCGCGCGCTGCGGCTATAGGCCGCGCCTGCGCCTTGGGCCGACATAGCTCAGCGGTAGAGCAACTGATTCGTAATCAGTAGGTCCCCGGTTCAAATCCGGGTGTCGGCACCAGGACTTAGAGCAGTTATCCACAAAGCAGATTTGCGGCGGACGTTAGCGTCCGCGGATGTGGTGGAAATTTGCTGAGGGTTGCGGGTGGGATCGGGCC